>JAEEGL017364448.1_pt1 | contig 20897 bp, 34 predicted proteins | sample 9134231 | NCBI WGS metagenome assembly JAEEGL01 (sample SAMN16246548, study PRJNA631951) | gut metagenome | biome: gut microbiome; feature: rumen; material: fiber-attached | host: Bos | place: Iran: Karaj | collected 2018-10
TCGTCAGATGGGAATTTACATAAGCCTTCCCTGTGAAGCCTACATTCATGGTTTTGCTTATATACCATTTTAAGGTCAAATGGGAACTGCTTTGATTCTTCCTCCCAATCCCAAAATCCGATTACGTCATTGAATTCTTCTTTTAATCCTAAACAATTAACCTTATTAGGACAATCGGCACAGCCCATTTCATTCGGCCTGTAATAATGTGAATTATAATCTCTTCCAATATTAAGAAAATATGATATTGAACAGCTTGTCTTTTTAAAAATTGGAATTCTATACATTTTTGAATAGTATTTCAATTTATCAATAATTTCATTACTGATATTCTTTTTCATACCAAACTCATATCCTTCATATGGAGTAAACGGCAAATTTTTCTCTTTAATATATGCGGCAAGTTCAGGCTCAACTTGAAGACCTGAGTATGCAATACCCGTATAATGATAGGCGGCAAGCATGAATATTTGCTTCATTACTTCATCCGAATCATTAATGCCATTGATAATCGGCCTATATTCAATACCATATGAATATGTGTATTTCTTTGATAGTTCTTGACACACTTTCAAATTAGTTCTAAGTCTATCAAGTGTGCCAACACTGTCAAATTCATCGTTTCCGAATACTGATAATCCGAAGTAGATTTTAAGGCCCCAATCTTTATCAAAAGTCTCTATCACTTTTTTCTCTGACATATCACCTTTTGTAATTATAATTACGGGGCCTTGGTGATGTGCCTCTTTAAGTATTGAAAGGCACTTTATAGTATCTAAAAGATACAAAAGCGGGTCGCCGTAGAACACATTGATTACAACCGGTATTTTAGTAAACAATGGATTTATCTCTGACGGTGGAGTAAAATACTCTTTTACATTATTCTTGTCTCTTGCACGGCAGTAAGCGCAATCATAACAAACTTCATGTTCTTTGCCCATACAATAGAACGATTTCAAGAAATAATAATCTGTTAATAAATTGCTCATTTTTTCAAAATTTAATATGGTTTATTATCAAAAACCGTGCCAGTTTTCTTTTCTATTTCAAATTTTTCTTTTAAGGCTAATTTATGTTCCAATAAATCAGATTCTTCTACTAAATAACCACCGTCCCAGTCAACGCAAGAAATAAGGAACGGGTTTTCCGTTTCCATTATCTTCTTGCACAACGCCTTTTTAATCTCATTGATTTTTTCTTTTGTGAAAACAATATCCTCTATGAATTGTTCACATTTTGGCATGCTTGTTTCATACGGCTCATTGCGATATTGTTCCATAAAATCAATATTTGTGTATACAGGAACATCAATCATGTCCAAATCAGACTTCAACGACACCATGTATTTGAACACATGGTCAACTTCAATTTTCATATTTATCACAAATTTCTAAATCAGGTTTATCTTTTTCTTTGTACCAAACGTATATTACGTCCATATATCCATTTGTTCCATGGTACACATAATATACAAATTTTTTATCTTTAATCCAATTTTCTCCCCAAATTTCATTAAGGAGTTTAGAAGCAAGTTCTTTTGGCTTTATGTTATCACAGATTCCATAATCAGCATCCATTACACATTGCTTCCACCCATAATGTTCAATTGTTGGGCAAACTGTTTGTATGGCCCAACCTTTTACACCATCTTGTACCTGGTATATTACAGGATTGTTATTCTTTTTCCAAGTTGAATAGCATCTAATATTATTCATATCCAATATCTTTATTAAGCATTTCAATTACTTTTTCTATGTCAGTTTCAAAACGTGATTCAAAGTCATGTGTGTCAAATGCAAGATATCCATCTCCAACTACATGACATTCCACACCCCCTTCACCGTCTCTTATTTCAATCCCGTGAAGAAATTCTTGTGCATTATATGGAGGAATAAAAAACATTCCGTCCTTATGATATTCAGTTGCATTGTCTTTAATAACGTGATAAAGTTCTAAATCTGTCATATTATAATTCTCCATTTATTAATTCAAGAAAAGGTTCAAAATCAGGGCAATTAACCCCAAAGCACTGACTATACTTCTTACAACATTTTTCACAATCAATATTACATTTGCAAGAATCAGTAAATTTATTAGTGTTTAAAGTATCCATTATTTAATAATTTCTTTGTTCTTTAATAATTTAAAAGCTGTATCGTTATATGCACGATATACAAAAATTACCTTCGTATTATATTTTTGGAAAAAATCATTTCTAAATTCGCTTTCAATGGATTTTAGATTTATATCATCCCTATAGAAATCATAATCACTAATAGTCACTTCAAGCCAATTATCTTGATTATAGGCATATGCTTTTACTCCATCCTTTAATCCTTCTATTTTCCTTAGGTATTCAATTATATGTTCATTCATTTAAGATTTCCTGATACAGTTATTTCGTCATTCATTAAAAAATCAATATATTCATCATATGTCATTACATCATTAAATGCATCTGGCATTTGTATATCTTCTTTTTTAACTCCCATATATTCAAGGCATTGTCTTGGGGTTATTATTCCTGCCTCTGCTTCAATGTGATGTTTTGAACAAAGTGCAGCACCATTTGACAATATGTATCCGAAGTTAGACCATAAGTGCCTGTTCAATATGTGATGAGCATCAACGGCATCACATTCACAACCAGGGACACAGCATTTACCCTTGGTTACATTAAACACTTCTTTTTTAAATTCTTCACGTGTCATTTTATTGTTGTTTAAAAGTTTCTCATCATTTCATTCCACGCCTGTGAAAACATATATGGCAATACCCTATAATCGGCAAACCCATAAAGTCCGCAAGAAAAAAATCTATGAACTTCAATTACATATGTACTTCCTTCTGTCACACATACATCTAACGTATATGCTATAGGTGCATCTTCTCTTGAGTATCGCTCAACCATTGATTTAATTCTGTATGCATCAGGAAACACTAGCGGGTCACCATCATAATAGCATACTTGCTGTACTTTATTATGGTGAACAAAAACACGCCATTCTGACAATATATTATTTATTTTTGTTGATACTTGATATCCGATAAGTTTATTTGCATCGGGCTGTTTATACTCAATGAACCCATTACTTTCATCTTTAATTTTATATAACGATTTTCTAAACAGTTCAATAGTATCGTCATCATTTACTTTTAATGTATCTGGTATTGCTTCTTCGCAATCAATATCCCATACATATCTACCTGCGAAAGTCTTTAATGCATCAGGTACATTTAAAGGAATAAGACAATTTGCCTTATTTGGAAAATACATGTTTATATAGTCACTAACAAACTCAACAGTGCCAATAGGAATGTATTTTTCTGGGTGCTTCAAATCTTTCGGGACTTCTTTTTCAACATATTTTATAGTGAATTTATCCCCACGCCAATCAGCATAAATTTGAGACATCATTATCTCATGGCAAAAATCCAAAGTTAGTTTGTTATTTATTTTCTGTACTAAAAATTTCATATTAATACCCCGTCTGTAAAGAAACAAAATTATACCCATTGTCAGAGATTCCGTATACAAGACGATGCCTATAATTTGGTATATCTTCCCAATGTGGGTCAACCTCATATATACCAATTGTTCCGGTAAAATTGTTAATTGCGGTTACACAATGCTTATGAAATAATGCCCATTCAAAAAAGTCAGGGTTAAATTTTCTTAATTCGTCAGCATCAACAACACAAACCATACCTGCATCAGCACAAAAAGAGCCAACTTCTCTTCTATTTTTTTGTGATTCCTTTATGAAGATATTCAAATCTTCTACTGTCTTTAATGCCTCTATTGGGTTTATTTCTGTTCTATACACAGTGCAACTCCAATCGCCATATTTAGTGTTGCAACATATGTTATCAGTAAATCCAAAATGACTCATTTTTCGGCTGCAATCATCTCCGCCTTCACATACTATGGGCCAATAGTTTTCATCTACTTTACATTCAACCCCAGGCATAACATTGTCCAAATAACAAGGGTCTGTGATTATTAAATTCTTTTTTTCAACTTTAATTTCGTACATATTAATTTATTTTTATTCGTTATAATCTGTATCTCCGTTTATATCGTTTTCATCATATTGAATACCATATGATTTTTTACGCTCAGGCTTTTGCATCGCAACATAATCATTAACTTTAAAATTAATCATATATGAAATTGGTTCCAAAAACCTAATTGAAATGCATTTCATTTTATATTCATTGTCTACCGGAAGTTCTGATGATTCCGCTTCACATTCGTATATTACAGGACGTGTGTACATATACCCTTTAAAATGCTCTTGCATATATTCAAGTGCCTTTTCATAACTTATGAACGCATGTACAAATTTATCTTCATTTGTTCTTACATTTGTTACATCAATGTCCCATTTGCGTTTCATCCATTCTTTCATTGTTTCTTTTGGCTTATACAGAACCTTACCGTTTACCTCTTCTTCCGTTATTTGTTTGTATAACGGCAATGAAAAATATTCAATACGTCCGCTTGGAGACATTCTTTCTTCAATTACTTTATAAACTTTAAATTTTGTCATTGTATTTGTCTTTATGTTCTAATGATTTAAGATTAATTTCTGTTGTTTCATACATTTTATTTTCCAAAAACTCAATTAAATCTTTTGTGTATTTTCTACCATTTTCGTTTGGTTCTAGAATTGGTATTTTTTCTATTAATGTTACTTTTTTCATAATTATTATTTTTCTAATCTTAATTCAACATCATCATATTGAGAATATTCACAAGGATGTAAAAATTTATGGCCAGTGAATGGGTCTTCTCCGTGTGTTCTTTCCATTAGATATCTTTGTTTTGTTTCCCTGTCCTTAACAAACAAAAAGTCAACAGGCTCAGGACAAACCACATCAAAACAATAAGTTTCTTTTTTTAATTTATTATCGTATATATGGATTTTCATTTTTTCTCGAATCTTTTATTGAATCTTTCAATTTCTTCTTCACGGCACTTGTCACAAAGCGTCATAATCCACCCATGTGTATTCTTCGTTGTTGCTCCTTCTGCCCCACAAAATTCACAAATATCATAACTTTTATTTTCAATTTCGTGAATTTTTTCGTGCATATTGTCAGGATATCTGTTAAGATAAATGTTCAACAAGCCCCACTTCTCTTTTACTTGCACAAATTTAACAGGCTCTTCGTCAGGATGTTCTTTATTGTAATTGTCAATCAAATCTTGTGCTTCTTGAATATATGGTAGCCATCCTTCGCCACATTCATATCCAAACAATTCGATTGGCTCTTCTAACTTTTCCATTTTTATATTATTAAATTGTTATTAAAACCACGTATAACGTTCTATTTTATATACTATATCAAAAATATATCCATCATCCATTATTTCAATTTTATCAATTGTTGAAATTAATTCATACAAGTTTAAATCAACAATTTCCCCATTAGATGCCAATACCGATATGTTTTCATCTTTTCTTGCAATAATTTTATATGTATTTAATTTTTTATAAGTACCAAGGGCAATGTGCTCAATTTTATATAAATTAATACTATACCCGACTTTGAATTTTCTAAAAAGAAAATAATCATGCAAAAAATTAAATAAAATAACAATTATACAAATGCCTAGAATTATTAAAAATGCTATCATACAAATATCGAAATTGAATTATAATTTTTAAATATAGATATCAGTTCATCATCGGACAAGTTTTTATAGTTTTCCCATTTTTCAAAGTCCTTATTTTCTTCATCATACTCATCATCACTTCCAAGAGACCATCCCATTTCAGCCAATCTACGTATATCTTTTGCTGACATATTCCAATCACGTTGAATCTCGAAGCCAAATTCTTCGTATGTGGCCCATATTGTATAGCAATCTGGTAATGTGTCGTATTTTCTTATTATCTCTATGGTTTCTATTAGGTTCTTATACGTCATTTTCTTCCCATTTTTTATCCATTATGTATTTGTCATTTATTGTCTTTCCAATTTTATACCTTTTTTCCTTGTAAAACTTGTTCAGGGTAGTTTTTACGTCAGGAATGATACTATTTATCAAATCAACATAAAGTACGTAATCGGGGCTTATTTTGCCTTTTTTTTCCAAATGTAATTCTTCTATCTTAGCGATTAGATATTTTTCAAGAAATTCCTGCATGTCTTTTTTGTTTTTATTATACAAAAACAAATTGATAAAAACAAAAAAAGCATCCATTTCTGAATGCTTTATATATGCTGTCCTGAGATAGACGAGCAAGTTGCACGTCCTCCTTGTATAAATGTTGAGGCCAAATCACCTCTGCAATGAATTACATCAAGGCATCTATTAATTATCAGTAATTTATCCTCAGGCGTTGATGATGGTGACAATTCTTCAAGTATTTTTGCTATTGGTTGTATTCCAAAATCACTAATTGCATCGCTTCCATCTGGTAATTGAGCCCAATCATAATATCCTATATTTTCAAGAAATTCTGATAGGTCTTCATAGTTATAGTTTCCTTCATATTCTTCGCCAAATACATCTTCAAAAGCATCTTCTGGAAAATATTGCGAATGGCCGGCAAATGCTGTCATATACTCCAATGTAACCAAATTATCAGCAATTAATTGAATCCATTCATCCATTAGGTTGTCTGGTATTCTTGCATTATCACCCCATTGCATATATCTGTTTAACAAATTTTGATATTGTGCTGAGGGTATTAAATTCCATTGTTTATGCGGTATTCCATTTCTTTTATCTTCCAAAAATTCTTCCAATATTTCACCTTCCCATATATTTTCATATGCTTTTCCAATTGGGCTGTCGTAATAATCATCAAATTGTTCATTTAACAACTTATTTATTGCTTTTTTTACCATTTCAGCAATGTCGTTTTCATTAATTCTAAAATGATAATATTCTTGTGCAACGTCATCGTTTAACCCATAATCTACTATAACCAAACTTTCCTCACCGTTTTCACTAACTACGCCCCAAGAAGAAGGTCGCTTTAAATCTCCAATTGCTGTCAATTGGGTATTTGCCATATATTCATACAGCATATAAAAGACAGAATCGTAATATTCGTCACTATCTCCAATTTGCTGAAATAAATTATCATATGAACGGTCCCTCATTGGACTTCTTCTTGCATATAAACTATACACGTAATCTACATAGGCACATATCACTTTAAATGGATAACCGAAGAATTTTCTAAAATCGGCAGCTCTTGCTTTTCTTGCATATTGCATTTCTATCCATCTATAATCTTCATCAGTATCATAAATCTTTGCAAAAAGCCCTATTTGCTGCAAATAATAATCGCATTCTGCTTCATTTTGAGCAACACCCTTTCTATTAATTGCAAGTTTCAAAACCTTTTCATTGTCAATTGGAAACACCATCCTACTTGAGCCGCTTCCAAGTTGTCTTCCAAGTTTTTCCTTACAATATCTTACTTTTCCGGCGAAACTTGGTATGGATTTAAACTCTTCCATATTAAAAGAAGCGGGATATGCCATTTCTTCAACACTATTCTCAAATAAAAAAGCCATCTATTTAATTTTATTATAAATAGTTGGCTTTCTTTATAAAAAATAAATATTATTTCACTGAATACCCATTTTCTTCAAGTAATTTCTTCGCTTTTTCGATTTCTACTCTTTTTACAAGTTCAGATGCGCTTTTTTCTCTTTCTTCGTTTTCGATTTCTCTGTCAATCCATTGAATTTTTCTGAGAATTCTATCATCGTGTTCTTCTTCTGTTTCAGGACGATAGTATGAAAAATAAATTTCCATGTTAGAATCTTCATCAGGACCATTAGGGTTACAGTAATAAGATGTCCCGTGAAAATTCATCTTCAAATCACGAAACTCAACTCCTTCTTCTTTTAGTGATTGTTCTTTTTCTCTATAGTCTCTTGCCAAATCCTCCAAATCTTCTAAAGAGAATTCAACATAATTGTATCCGTAATCAATGAAAGGTTCTTCCTCAACAAGAACATCTTTATGGTCTTCAATTTCTTTTCCTTTATAAATCATAATTTTAATTAATTTTAATAATATCGTTAAACTCTTTTATGGTGTAATAATGCATCATTCCGTATTTTTTGAACAAAGTCCAAACAACTTTTACACAATCAACAACTTGCTTTTTGCTTCTTGTTATTTTATACGCCTTTATGTCTGTAAGTGCAAGTTTGTTGTATCCGCTTTTTGCTTCTTTTAATTTTTCTTTTTGCTGTTGAGAAATCTTTATTTCCTCCATTTTGAAAGCTCTTTTCTTTCCGCCTTCCTCTTTTAATGCGTCCATTAAATTATCAAGACCACACATGTATTTTAATTTTAACTTTTAGATTAGTATAAGTATCAATAATCCAATATCTTGCATTTGATAGTTTTTCACCGATATGTTTCCAATACCACAGTTTGAATCTGTTCTTTCTCATTTGTTGTCCATGTTCGCTATAGCACAGCATACATTTAACATAGTCAGCTTCTGATACAAACTTACAGTTTTTAAGACTCCATTCAGGCAATTCATTGTCTGGGCTATAATTATATTCCTTTGTATTTCTTGAGTAGAATGGAATAATTACCGGCTTGTAGAGTGGATTTGGGCTTTGTCCATAGCCATAGCAATGCTTGCATTCTTTACAAGCAACAGAACCAAGATAAATCAAACTACCTGTTTTTTCGCTTCTTTGACGAAATGGACAAATTTGGTCCAAATCTTGGTCAATTCCATTTAGTGATGATGTATAAAATATTTTCATTTTTTATTATTTTCTAATGTTGAATAATACTCCAAATCAATAGGTTCACCATTACTGTGTTTTATACGACAGTTATCAAATACAAGTTCATCAATGTTTTTACCATCTTCAATATACTGAATTAGCATGTATGCATTTTTATAGGCATTTGTGCTCTTTTGGCCACAATCGTGATACTTACTTGAATGCTCTACAAGTTCAGCAAGTTTTTGTTTCGCAAGTTCTAATTTATCCATAACAATATTAAACTAAATTAAGTCTGATTGCAATATATCCAAGGACACCATAATAGTTTTCTTTTAGGTATTCTTCATCGAATTTGTCTTTTCCTGTCAAATTTTCACCAATTGCATTAATTGATTCCAAAAATTCTTTCAGTACATTTTCAGGATAGTCAACAAGTTTCTCAAGCTCTTCCATACATTTTTCAGGATTATCTCTATTCTCTGAAATGTTAGAGAACGCTTCTGTCATTTTAATTACATCATTTATTCCGTACATAGTAATATAATTTAGTTTATTTAGCCCTATCAAAAACCGTGCCAGAAATTAAAATTTCCCTCTATGATAGATTCTTTTTTTGTTTTTCTGCTTTTTTACATAATTACGCTTTTTTGTGTTTGAATAACCTGTTATAAATGTGTAATCGTTGTAAACAGCAAACTCACATGTATCACCATAAAAAGATGACATCGTGCAATCTTTACGCCTACACCCAACGCATGGATAATCTGAAGTTCTTGTTGTATTTTTACTATCAATCGCAATCATTTACTACTTCCACTAATTCACAATTATTTGAAAGCTCATCATATCTTTCTTTTGCTTCTTGGTATGTGTCAAAGTATTCTGTTCTTTCCTTACCATCAAGATACACAACAGTAACGTTTGGCTTTACATAAAATTCGTTGTCTTTTAAACAAAGATATGTGTATCTGTTCAAGATAGAAGATTCTTTAAATTCATCATTCATCGAAAACAATGAATTATCACGATAGATATTTTCAGTATATTCTAATTTATGCCAAAAAGGATATTTAAGATTGAATTTTCTATATTTTTCTCCCTTTTTGTGGGCAATAACAAAATCATCTTCTTTTATCATTGGCATTAAGACAACTCTTGTAAGGCCGCTAACGGCAATCTTTTTTCCTTTAATTTTCATTTTCCCATAATTTTTTAAGTTCTTCAAACGATATTTCAACACGTTCAAGCGCTGTTTCTTTCAAAAAACAGGTTTCCATTTCGTATTCACGATAATCAACTGCAAGGTATTTTGTGAACACAAAGCCATTGTCAATCAAGTCTTTGGCATCCTGTAAACTGTACCAATATGACAAGTCTTCCTTGCGTGTGCAACTTGAATACCAATTTTTTCCGTCTTCGTGATACCTTGGGTCATAATCCATAGGTAGGTCCTTGGTCTTGCAGTTCGGCAACTTACCGATACCCCAAACCATTTCGTTGTTCTTGTTGTACCAAAGGCCATTGTAAGGACTAACAGCCTCAAGTCTATATAACCATTTTGCTTCCATATACATTTAATCAATTTTAAGTCCTCTTCTTTTAATTTCACATAGCCAATTACCCTTAGAATTAATAGAATTTTGCCTATCTTGTTTTGAGCACCAAATAAGCTCGTCATCAGGGACATCTTTCAATGGAACCATCATCCATTTCCAAAATCTGTCATAGTCTTCCTTTGAAATGGGTTTTTCACCCATGGCAATTGCCGCAATGTTTGCAGCATAAAATACTTCTTTTAATGCTTCTTCAAACTTATTTTTCTTACTCATAATTCAGATATTATATCAATTAAAACTTTAATTTGTTTTTTACCTTCTTTCGTTATTTTATCAACAAGTTCTTTTGAATGAAAATAGAAAACATCATTAATTACAACAGGGTAAAACGAATTTGCAATTCGTTTTTTTTCCATTCGCATAATCGAATCTATGTCACTTTCGTTTTCAAGTTGCTGCCTAATATTTTCAAGTTTAGACTTTAGTTCGTTTTCTTGCATTGTTTCAAAATTTCAAGAGTTACTACATTGCCTTTTTCACTGGCCATTTCTTCAAGTTTTTCCAAGTCAAATTCATGACCGCTAAACTTATACTGAATCCAATAAGGTTCTGTTTCACGGAAATCAAGCCAACTTTCCGTCTCATCCTTTTCAAGAACAAGGTTAACCATTCTTCTTAGTCTTTCACCCGCTTTCTTTGACACAACAAACCCTGAGCAGTCTGGGTTTCTATCAGACCCTCCAATACCACGGCTATTCCAATATTCACCATCTTCTGGACGTGAATCTGGCGCGACAAATTCAACGGAATAATAGTCTGTAAAGTCAACATGTACCTCCATTTCTCTACCACAGGCAAGCGCAAGACTTGTGTATTTCGATAATTCATATTTTTTGCTATTGTACGTAAAATAAACAGGAATTTCACAAGGTTTTTTTTTTGTTCATATTTGCTGTCTTGACAAAATAATCAACAGCGTTTTTCAATTCTTCAAGTGACATTGTTTCAATAACATTGTCTTCGTGCTTTGTGAAATAATTTTCTTTTTTGAATTCCATAATAATAATTTTAATGTTTGTTTATTTTTGTATTATCAAACATCGTGCCAAATTACTTCAATTATACATTTTTTTTGCAATTAAAGCAAATATTTATAGAAATATGAGGATTTATTTATGAGAACACACTTAAAAATATTTGAAGGACATTCAAATTATGAAAGTTTTGAAATAAACACGCATGCTGTTCCTGCTGTATCATATTGTAAGACTCAAAAAGAATTACATTATGAAAAAAAAGAAAAAATACTAACATTTATAGCATTACAAAAAAATAGTACAATTAAATTAAACAGAATGGGAACCGCAGCCACTTTAAATAACGCATCTTTACAATATTCATTAGATGGTGGCGAAACATGGAACGATTACACATATGAAATACAAGGAAAAGCAGGATACTCTGGACAAACAATAACATTAGAAAACATTGGAGACTCTGTAAAATTTAAAGGTACAAATGGAGCATTTTGCTATAGCGGTAATTATCATAAATTTAGTATGACCGGAAAAATAAAATCAAAAGGTCAAATTACTTCTATTTTCAATGAAATTGGCGGTGATGTTGATATGCCGATATCAGGCTGTTCTTATCTATTTGATGGCTGTACCGCATTAACTTCAGCACCCCAATTACCATCTTCAAATATAGGAGGGTGGTGCTATTGTTATATGTTTAGGGGTTGTACATCATTAGTTTTGCCACCATCTTTACCTTCTAAGTATGCGCCAGCTGCTTGCTATTATTATATGTTTAATAATTGTACATCATTAAAAGAATCACCAGAGTTACCTGCCGTTTCTATTGGTGGGGGTAGTTGCTATAGAAATATGTTTCAAGGTTGCACATCATTAACAGCAGCGCCAAAATTACCTGCTTCTAGATTGGTAGCGTACTGCTATTATAATATGTTTCAAGGTTGCACATCATTAACAGCAGCACCTGAATTACCAGCAGAAACTTTAGCGAGTTATTGCTATTATGGAATGTTTGAAAATTGTACTTCATTAAAATTAGCACCTGAATTAACGGCAGAAACTTTAGCGAGTTATTGTTATAAGGCAATGTTTAAAGGGTGTACATTGTTAACAAAAGCGCCAGAATTACCATCAACCACTTTGGCAGTTAATTGTTACGAAAATATGTTTTTGAATTGTACATCATTATTAGAAGCGCCTGAATTGCCTGCAACAATATTAAAAAAACAATGTTATGATTGGATGTTTTATGGGTGTAAATCATTATCAATTGCACATGATTTTTCAGCAACAACATTAGCAGAAAAATGCTGTTATGGAATGTTTTGTGGATGCGTATCATTAAGAAAAACGCCTAAATTACAAGCAACCGTTATGGCCCCTACTGCTTATATTGGTATGTTTTGTGGATGTACTTCTTTAACAACTATATGTGAATTACCGGCTTCTGCATTATCAACATCTTGTTATGAAAATATGTTTGCAAAATGTTATTCTTTATCAGCAGCACCTGAGTTACCGGCAACATCATTAGCAGCATCTTGCTATAAAGGAATGTTTGCAAATTGCACGGCATTAACAGAAGCGCCAGAATTATCAGCAAATGTTTTAGCAGCAAGCGCCTATTGTGGAATGTTTTCTGGGTGTACATCGTTAGAAACGCCTCCGTTATTACAATCAATGAATTTAGCAAATTATTGTTATGCAAATATGTTTATTGGATGTACATCGTTAACGGCATTACCATCATTACCTGCAACTTCATTAACGCCATATTGCTATTATGCAATGTTTAGTTACTGCTCATTTAGTAGTTGTCAAACTTTACCTGCAACAACGTTAGCGGAATCTTGCTATAGAAAAATGTTTTCAGATAATATCAATTTAATATCTGTGCATTCATTAATTGCAACCAATTTAGCAAAATATTGCTACAGGTCAATGTTCTACGGGTGTTCAAACTTATCAGAAGTTCAAAATTCTTTACCTGCAACGGCTTTATCGCAAGGCTGTTATTATTCAATGTTTTATGGATGTAGTTCTTTAATAAAAGCACCAATATTGCCGTCAACATCATTAACAAACGAATGTTACCAAACAATGTTTTGTGGCTGTCATAACATTAATTATATTAATGCAATGTTTACAACAACGCCATCAACAGCATATACGAATAACTGGGTTTCCGGCGTTTCAAATTCAGGAACGTTTGTTAAAAATTCTTATGCTAATTGGAATGTCAGAGGAAACAATGGAATACCAAATAATTGGGAAATACAATTAAGCGGAGATTCAATTGATATTGTAATAAATTACAAGTCTTCATTAAATAGGTATCATATTATCATAGATGATTTCAAGGGTTTTGATGAAGATACGCCACAAGAAATAAGTGATTGCGACTATCTTGATTATGTATATTGGGATTCCAATTGTTATGAAAATAATGTATATACTTGTATTGGAACGGTAAAAATTGCAGGAACAACTTATTATATTTGGGAAACTCAAGATGAAATGTATGTACTTACGTTAGATTGCGAATTTGATTATCATGATACAATAAAATATGATTGCACAAATAGAAATAGAGTCGTTGTTTCAGTTCTTAATAATGATTTAGAAACAATTTATGGATTTGATAAACCAATGTACGAAAATGGTTTTTTACTTTTTGATTATTGGGATGATGTTCAACCATTGGTTATTAATTATAATCATTTATTAAACAAATATCATATTATTGTAGATGATTTGAGGGAAGATTTTGGCGATGAATCTTACGGTATGACAACTTACGAATATTTAGATTATTATTTTAATACTGAAAGCATATATAGAGACAATATATATACATGTATTGGCTATGTCATATATAGCAATGAAACATTATATATATGGGAAAGTGATTGTGGCTGTTATGTCTTAACAGAAACATATGAATTATCATTTGATGACACAATAAAAGCAGATTATAATAACAGAAATTGTGTCATAGTTGGATGGCTAACTGACGACTTTGAATTTGGATATGGAGTTGGAGGAAATCGAGCATTATTACAAAAAAGTTTCTATTTTTTTGATTATTGGGTTGATGAATAATAATATTTATAAAAAAGAAAATAATGTCAAAAACAATTAAAATAGGTAGTTCCGTATTTTTTAATGGAATAAATGGATATACACCTAAAGATAATGACATAATGGCAATACAAGACCAATGGTTACCAAGAAACCATCATGTATTAAATTTAAAAAAAGACGGAAATGACATTTTTTTATGGTCACCATTAACAAAAGAAGAATTTATAAAAGATACATTAGAATGCGGTGTACCAATGAGAGTTGGGAAATTTTTAGTGCCTGAGTTTTGTGATTATATAGGGTTTACTATTGAAGAATTACCAATATTTGATTCTATATTTAATTCTATTGATGATAAACATAAATATGAAAAATACATTTACGAATTTTACATTAAAAATGGAAAATTTGAATTAACAAATGAGCAAAGAGAAAAATGCTATGAAATTTATAAAAAATATAGAAAATAATATAATATATTATGGAAAAAATTAATTGGTGCGGATACGAATGGTCCAACGAAATGGATGGAGGGAGAATAATACATCCATCTTACCCTCACGCTTGGTATGGATGTGATGAAAATGTATTGACTGTAATGAGAAACGGAGAACTTCATTTATCTTACAAAGAAAATCCGCGTGAAATTCATCACTGGGACCACAAAACATATAATCCTACAATTGAAAGGGCCCTAATAAGAACAACAACGCCATTTGATTATGGAACTTTTTCAATTGAAGCAATGTGTCCTAAAGGATTAAATTTATGCTGTGCATTTTGGCTTAGTGGTGACGGAAATTGGCCACCTGAGATTGATATTCTTGAAGCTTGGTCAGAAGATAATAATTATGGTTGGAGAACAACAAATCATTTTCCATGGATTCTTCCATCTTGGAGAACAACATATAACGTGCATTACAATAACAGCAATATAGTACATGAACATCTTGGTTCAAAAAATGTTATGAAATGTGACCAACCACTAAACCCAACAGAGAATTGGATTAAATATGAATGTGTTTGGGAACCTGACAAGATAACATTTAAAGCAAACGGAGTTGTAACCAAGACGGTTAGTAAAAAATATGCACAAATGTTGGTTAATAACTTAAAAAAACCAGAAAAAGGACACTTAATGGATGTAATAATTGACATCAATATTGATGACCCGAAAACAACACCAAATCGTCTTGATACCCCCTTTAAAGTAAGGAACTTTAAATATAAGCCATTATAATATTTCATAATTATGTCATTACAACTATGGTTGCCTTTAAATAAAGGAATAAAAAATTACGGATTGGGAAACATATCTTTAACCAATAACGGAGCCTTATTATCCAATGAGGGAATATTTGACAAATGTTATACGTTTGGCAATAATAAAACAATATCCGGTGTTATTGATATCAACGCAGCCCCAATAAGTGTTGCTTTATGGCTTAATTTAGAATCGTTTCATGGTACATGGAATTATTTATTTTCGTTAAATAATAACTCTGGTTATGCCGACCAATGTATAGCTTTATGCTTGGAATCAGAATCTATAATATGTTTTTGCGCCGGTGGAAATTCCAACCTTAAATACACAAACAGTTCATCTTTAGTTGGAAAATGGACGCATATTGCTATAACTTTTAATGGAAGTAAAATATGTGGATATATAAATGGTTCTCTTGTTTGTTCATCTAATAGTACAGCAAATTTAAAAAGAAGTAACCTTACAATTGGATGTAGAAATGGAGAAGCAAGTTATTATACAAATTGTAAAATAAACGATGTTCGTGTTTATGATAACTGTATTTCTGAATACGATGTAAAACGTATATATGACTGTAAATTAATGGATATTGTAGCAACAAGCCATAATGATGGATTGTTTTATGATAATAGTGGATTAATAATAAATGATTTAGTTTCAACGGCCATTACATATTCAGGAAATTCAATGTATTTCAACGGAACAACATCTATAATAAAAACGCCATCTAAAGGATTATCAATAAGCGGAGGAACTTTATCTGTTTGGTTTTTCCCTCCAACCAAACCGTCTGTATCTAATGTAATATATTTGGATGCAACTTCAAAAATGTCAATTGGACTTTATAACAACGGAACACAAATAATAACATCTTGCTCAGGTAATTATTCAGGTAAATATTCTGCTGAAAATGTCAATTACGGACAATGGAATAATATCATAGCAGTTTATTCAACAGGTAAAACCGTATCTTTGTTTTTACTTAATGGTAATGTTTTAACAACATCAGACCAAGATTATTGGACGGAAAATTCACAAAAATTATTTATTGGCGGCAGAGAAACTTATTCAACCCCATTTAAAGGATACATTTCAGAGGTAGCAATATATAGAAACCAATTTACAGAAGATGAAGCAAAGAAATTATATGAAATGGGAATAATGACCAACATATTGCCAGATGAATATATAAGACTAAAATACATTCAGTCCACTGGTACACAATATATTGATACTGGAATTAATGTAAAATCAAATACAACTGCAAGTTTCATATATGAATTTACAAATACATCATCAACAAATTATGTTTTTGGACAAGTTGCAGGTTCTGCAAGCTCGATTCTTGGCTATCGTTCAAATAGAATATGGTGGTTTAGAAACACAGATATATCTATTTTAGACACAGAAAAGCACAATGTTGATTTCAATTCAGATGGAAAAGTTTATAGAGATGGAACACAATTGGCAACAAAAGGCACTTTTGGTACAGAACAATCACTTACAATACTTTTATTTGCAGAAAGAAACGATAATAATGCAATAAATAAAGGACGAGTTAAAATTTATGATTTTAAATTAAAAGAAAATAATTTAATTATATTAGATTTAATTCCATCAAAGCGTAAGAGTGACAATGTAATTGGAATGTACGATTTAGTATCAAGGCAATTCTTCACAAATGCAGGTACAGGAACGTTTACAGAAGGACCTGAATTTTAATAAATAAAAAAGCGCATCTAAAAGGTGCGCTTTTCTTTTATTATTACCTACGTCCCGTATTTCCTCCACTTCTTGACCTTCCTGAATTTGAGCCGCCTGAGTTTCCACTTGGTCTTTGTCCGCCACTCATTGACCCTCCATTGCTATTTGGCCTTACAGTTGCCTTTGGAACTGTTGTTGGCTTTGGTGGAACAACTGGTTGATGGTTGGGATAATTATGATGTGGCTTCGGAGGTTTGTGATAATATCCGTGATTGTGATGATGGTGATGATAAACATACGGATAATGATATGTGTAATATGATGGGCCATAATATCCATAGTAATAATGGTGATAATACGGCCTTGAAGGATACTCTCTATATACAACAACACTATCTGTTGCGCAAGAGGAAACAAACAACATCGTTAAAAACAACGATAACATAATGAATAATTTTCTCATGGCTTTATCATTTTATTATAAATAGTATCAAGTTTTTATTACATACCAACGTTAATACCTCCATATGTGCCTGATACTACTTGGTCAGTTGATTCAGCTTCCTCAATATCAACTTCACCTTTATCATGGGCTTCAGCCTCTTTTCCATAATGTCTAAGAGACTTCAATTTCCAAGCCCTTGGGAAAGCATCACCAACAATTCTTACAACGATACCCTCACGTGGAACTTTATTTTTGCACATAGGTTCATCAAGTTCCATAAGAATCAAATCCTTATCGGCTTTCATTCTAGCAAGGATATTCTTGTTCCAATTTTCATCTTCAGGAATGTCAGGATACATATCACCAAACCTACCTTGATAGATGATGTTCAAGAACAAAACCTTGTCTTCAAGTTCAGGGTGATTGTAAACAAGATTATGTGTCCAATTATCAACATCACTAAGGTCCCACTCATACTTATTACCATTTTCATCGCTAGAAGTAATTCTGTAAGGCATGAATTTCCATTGGCCAGTTTTACAGCCATAATCATGCTGTTTCTGAATCATTGAGGTAGACCCCTCAAGATATCCAACAACTTCTCCATATACTGTCATACCTTTATCAATGTAAGGTGAAAAATCACGGTTTACACATCCATAGATATCACAGCCATAATATCCAGGAGTAACACCTTGGTTGATATATTGGTTCTTGATAACGCCTCTTGATGAATATACATTACCATATTCAGTCAAAGGAACGTTAGTGCCAAAGAACTTTTTAATCTTTTCCCAAGTTGAAAGTTTCCTTTTAACAAGGATGTTGGACATAATAATTGAAGTACCATGAACCTTAACACTGACAGAAATGTTAGTGTCAGGTGTGAATTCATTAATGTGTTCAGCAAGCATCTTTGTGTCATAATGGAAAACGAACTGGCCCTCAATAAGTCTGTTGAACTTCTTGATTTTCTTCATTCTCTTTTTCCAAATAGACTGACCTTGTGGACCATTGTTATTATGATGGCCCTTAATCGGAGGAATGTACTTATGGCAAAACTCCTTATCGTCAATATAGTTGAATTGAGTACCAACAAGAGATTCCCAATCAGTATCCTTCAAAGTGGCATCATAGTTAACAAGTGAATCAACACCGGCAATGAAGCCCTGTGAATATTGTCCACGAAGTTTCAAGATACGGACACGTCCGTTCTTGTTGAAGAAACCACACATTGACTTAATCTTAGCTGAAATTTCCTCAGCCTTTTCGGTATCATTTTCCTCATCAGCCTTTTCAAGTTCAATAAGATACTCTTTAACTGAATCAGCGTTTGAGTTACGTTCAAACTCTGAACGCTCGAACAAGTTGTTGGCTGACAAATACATTTCATTTATAGCAGTTTCCACAGGGAAGTAAACAACAATGTCCCCCTCCTTATGGTCCTTGCCAATAACAATGTCATAACCATTTACAACAGTTTTGACAAGCTTGTCAGCGCCTTCAATTGGAACAATTTCTCCAATCTTACAAATAGTAGCCAAGTAATTAGGATTGGCATCCTTTGTCAATACAAATCTTTTGTTCATATTTTATAGTTTTAAATAACTTCTGGTTTATATTCTGACTTGTTTTTATCAGTTGATGTAGTTCCCTGATGTTTTTCTTTTAAAGAGTTATTGAACAACTCTCTTTTTGTTTTTGCAATCTCGTATCCTTTTGCCTTATTTTCTTTTTTTAAAGCCTTTTCTTCATCTGTAAGCTCTTTTGGCTTCATGTTTTTAGGATGCGATTTTGATAATTTTGATTTTTCACCTTTCAAAACAGTAATATATGTACGAATACCGTTAAGAATAAAACGATGCTGCATTATTTGCTTTCTAATTTTCTTTGCCTTGAAGAATCCAATAGGTTCAGATTTAATAATATGTCTTAATTCAAGCTGTTCATCTGTATATTTTTTATAAATGTTTCTTATATGTTTAAGTTCAAAATTAATTTCTGAAATTCGTTTGTTTATCTTTTCCTCTTCTGTCGGTTCCGAACATTGGACTCCAACAAAATTACCGTTATCATAAATCCTTTTTTCCATAATAAAAAAATGTTATATATACTAATATACAAATTTTATTTTAATAAAACAAAAAAGGGCCCTATTTTTTAGGGCCCAAATTTTATATATGCCTGATGTTACTTTTCGTTTGACATGTTCTTATACATGTTCCACAGCATCATCATACCAACTGAGTTTCCAAGGTCTCCACCATTTGAGCCTCCGCCGCCCATTACGATTGTAGGAAGTTTGACTTGAGCAAAAGCTTCTGCGACAGCCTTGTCAGTCTTATATTTCCATTCGGCAGCTTCTTGAGGTGTAAGACCTGCGGCAACCTTAGCCCTATTAGCGGCTGCTTCAGCCTCACCTTCTGCAATAATCTTTTTCTTATCGAACTCAGCCTTTTCAGCAGCCAAACGAGCTACTTCACGTTCCTGTTCAGCCTTGGTAACTTCAACAATCTTCTTCTGTTCCTGTTCCCAACGGGCCTTCTCAGCAGCAGCTTTACCTTCCTCGGCAATCTGAATAGTCTTCTGCATAGCCTCGATGGATTTAGTCTTTGAAGTAATCACAGCCAAGTTAGCAGCCTTCTGTGCGTCAATTTGGTCCTGTGTAGCAGCGTCATATTTAATATCGGTAATTGAAACCAATCCGCAAGAGATACCATACTGACTGAAAGGTGAAACCTCTTGTCTCTTATATCCCAAAGGTGCGCTTGCATCTTCGATTCTTTCTGCTGATGTACGAAGTTCTGTTTCACCAGTGATTTCGTTAATCACCTCAGTCTTAACGGCACGTGTCTTATAAACACCATTATTAAGCTGGTCAGTAATGTAATCAATAAGGTCTGTACGTGTTTCAGATACGGACTCCAATGAAGACATAAGCGGTCCACAAGCGGTAACTACTTTATAAAGAGTAGGTCTAACAAGGTTATTAATCAAAGCCTTTTCGGAACCAAAATCTCGCTGAATCTTTTCCATATTCTGCTTGTCAGTTGGCAAAACAACTCGGAATGAACCAA
>JAEEGL011237602.1_pt1 | contig 20896 bp, 19 predicted proteins | sample 9134231 | NCBI WGS metagenome assembly JAEEGL01 (sample SAMN16246548, study PRJNA631951) | gut metagenome | biome: gut microbiome; feature: rumen; material: fiber-attached | host: Bos | place: Iran: Karaj | collected 2018-10
AAGTTCGACTCTTGTCCTGGGCACAATCACCAAGCCCCGATGGCGGAATTGGTAGACGCGTACGTTTCAGGTGCGTATATCGAGAGGTGTGCAGGTTCGACTCCTGTTCGGGGCACCAAAAAAATAGAAACCCTAATTGATCAACAGTCAGTTAGGGTTTTTTCTTTTTGGACTTATTGAGTGGTTTTGCCGTGATAATTGCTATTCATTGTCACGAAGCATGGGGAACGGCCTCGCAAATACCTTCGGGAAGGGCGTCTCAAACTCCATGTCTTCGTCCTTGATGGGGTGGTGGAAGCAGAGTTTGTAGGCATGCAGGCACAAGCGGCCCAGCGAGTTGTCGTAAGCTCCTGATTCTGAAACGCCGTATTTCGGGTCGCCCACCACAGGGTGTCCGATGTCGGCCATGTGGACGCGGATCTGGTTCTTTCTACCCGTCTCCAACTGCAACTCGACCAATGAATACTTCGCGTTGGAATAGAGGGTCTCGTAGTAGGTCTCGGCATACTTTCCTCCGTTGTCGGTAGGGCTGGAGTAGGTGATGAAGGCCTTGTTGTCCTTCAGCCACGACTTCACCATGCCTTCCTTTTTCTCCATGCAGCCGCATACCACGGCCACATAACGGCGGTCGTAGACGGTGTTCTTCCAATCCTCCTCAAACATGAGCGCCACCTCCTTGCTCTTGGCGAAAAGCATCAGCCCGCTGGTGTCGCGGTCGAGGCGATGGATGGTATGGGCGCGGCAACGTTGCTGGGTGTAGATGAAATAGTCGTTCAGGATGCTTTGTGCTGTGTCTTTCTCCTTGGTGGGGCTATTGGTAAGCAGTCCTTCCTTCTTGTCTATGACCAGCAAGTATTTGTCCTCGTAGACGATGCTCAGCCAGGGGCTGCGGAAACGTTCTTTGGCCGTGGGCTTGCCGATTTCGACCACCATGCCAGGCTCGAGGGCGAAGTCGAACTGGGTGGTGCGTTCGCCATCGACGGATACGGTTTTGTTGGCCAGCATGCGTTTGACTTTACTGCGGCTTATGCCGTCGAGCTTCTTCATCAGGAAATCCATCAGTTGCGTCGGCTCCGTGACATTGAATTTCAGTGGGTTGCTCTTGGAATGGGGAGTGCTATTATTGTTTTTTTTCATTTCAGTGTTGTTGAGTTCTAATAGTTATGCATCATATTTTCATATTAGAACGGAACTGACTCGTCGGAAGTGATGGAGGGGTTATAGGGCTCCATACTGTCGTCGTCGTTGAATCTCGAGCTGATGATTTGCGTGTTCTCAAATTGGCTGTTGGGACCGATGCTGGTGAACTCGCTGTTGTCGAAGCTTTGCTCGAATTCCTCGAAACGGGCGTATTGTCCCACAAACCGGAGCTCTACCTCGCCTAGCTTGCCGTTACGGTGCTTGGCGATGTCGATGATGCTGTAACCTTTGGGCTTGTCTTCGGCATCGGCTTCGTTTTTGTAATATTCTGGACGATAGATGAACATCACCATGTCGGCATCCTGCTCGATGGCGCCCGACTCACGAAGGTCGGACAGAATGGGCTTCTTTGAGCCGGGACGTTGCTCCACGCTACGGCTCAGCTGTGAGAGTGCCAGCACTGGGATCTCAAGCTCTTTAGCCAAACTCTTGAGCGAACGGGAGATGGTGCTGATTTCCTGCTCACGGTTGAAGCCGCGGTCGCCTTTGGCGGTCATCAATTGCAAGTAGTCGATGAAGACCATCTGGATGTCGTGCTGTTGCTTCAAACGGCGGCATTTGGCACGGAGCTCGAAGATGGAGAGCTGTGGCGTGTCGTCAATGAAGATAGGTGCATCGGTCAAAGGGGTGACTTTGGTGTTCAGTTGCTGCCATTCGTATTCGGCTAAGTCACCACTGCGTAGTTTGTCGGCAGGAAGCGAGGTCTCGGTAGAGATCAGACGGGTGACCAGTTGCACTGACGACATCTCCAAGGAGAAAAAGGCCACAGGACGGTGGAAATCGACGGCTGCATTGCGGGCCAGGTTCAAGGCGAAAGCGGTCTTACCCATACTGGGACGAGCAGCCAGGATGATGAGGTCCGACTTCTGCCAGCCTTGTGTGATACGGTCGAGCTCGGTGTAGCCCGAAGGCACGCCACGCAACTTGTCGTCGGCGTCTTTGGCGCTGTGTATCTCGGTGATGGCACGGCTTACCAATGCCTGCATCGAGTCGTAGCTTCTGCGCAGGTTGTTCTCGTTGATTTGGAAGAGGTTGTTCTCTGCCTTGTCCAACAGGTCGAAGACATCGGTGGTGTCTTCAAAGGCCTCGTGGATCATTTCGGATGAAATCAGGATCAGCTGCCGTTGGATGTGCTTCTGGAGGATGATACGGGCATGGTACTCGATGTTGGCTGCCGAAACCACGCGGTTGGTCAGCTTCGAGATGTAATAGGCTCCGCCCACCATTTCCAAATCGCCCCGTTGTTTGAGCTCGTTGGTGACGGTCAGAATGTCGATGGGCTCTGATTTCCCGAATAGTGACTTGATGGCGTCGAAGATCTTCTGGTGCTTGTCCAAATAGAAGGCTTCCGGGGTCAGTATGTCGATGACTTCATTGACGGCATCTTTCTCCAGCATGAGGGCGCCGAGCACGACTTCTTCGAGGTCGGTGGCTTGGGGTGGGATGCGTCCCTGGTTGGCAAAAACCTGCTCGGGGGTCATCAAATTGCGTTTCGCGGTATCGCCGAAAGGCCGGCGTGTTGTATTGTCGTTTGGCATAAAATGGATTTCTTTGTTCGTTTTGACTTCGTCGAATTTGCGATTTCGAAGGGCAAAATTACGCATTATTTCCCCAGCCTGTGGAGTGGAGCCAAGGAAGTTATCAACTACTTGAAAAGATGTTGATAAGTTTTTGCAACTATTTCATTCTCAGTGATTAGGTCTTCTCTCGCTTGTTGATAACCTATGAGGTCATTGCTGGTGGCTTCAAGGAGAATTCGGCTGTGCTCGAAGAGTTTAGCCTCACTGAAAAGGGCGTTTTCGAGCCGCTGTAAAGTGAGTCCCCGCTTGATGGCAGGATGGTAAAAACGGGCCTCCTGCAACACCTCGAAGAGGTTGAAGATCTTGTAACCCACCGTCTGGTTTCGGATGATTTCGTGTCGGAGCAGGGTAGTGGTCAGGTTTTGGGGTGTGAAGCATACAATTAACTCATAGTGAGACAATTCCTCTATGAGAAGGTCGATGGCTTCCTGCCAGCGGCTGTGGTCTTCGAAACAGTCCCAAACGAAACAGCCGTCAGCAGCCATTTCATTCCTGCGAGGGTATGTGGGGGGCGGGGAATCTATGGCTGCGTCCTGCTCGTGCTTGTCTTGCAAGGCAAAGGCCAAAATCATCTCCTCATACGGCTTGGTGCCGTCCAATTCTGGCACGGCGGGACGGTTGAGCAGCAGGTTGAGATAAGCCACTGACTTCGGCTTGGGTTGCGGTGACAGTGAGTAAAGGGTCTTATAATCAATGTAATACGAATTGGTCTCCAAAGCTTCAATCTGACGGGCTTCTTCCGAATCGGGGTCGAGTTGTTGGAGCATCTTGGCGTTGGTGTTCACGCCGTTGAAGTAGTCATGGAACAAGGTCTCGTCATCCAAGGCGGTGGTGAAGAGGAAGCTGTTTTTGGGCACGTGTTTCCAGCAATGGCCTTGGAAATCGCAAGGGTAGGGGGCGTTACACTGTGTCCCGATGTCGACCAAAGGCGCATGGGGCAGCGCGACGACGGCCTTCAGCCGTTCCACATTCTTTGCCACATAACCTTCACGATTGACTACATATGCCATCACCGACTCCATCTTGAAGAGCTGCTGCACATCGATGGGGCCATTTTTCACATAGTCCCCGTTCAGGTACATCAGGCGGAAGTCGCTGAGTGGCACCCCACAGCCTTTCAGCACATAGTATTGCAAGGCGGCATCGTTATAATAGGTGTCGCTGAGGCGCAGCGAACTCTTCACTTCCACGGCAATCCAACGGTCGCCATCGCGGGCCAGGATGTCGAGCATGATGAGCGTGTCGTTGTATTGAAACACGGCCTCGTACATCACATTGACACTGGGGTTGTTGAGGTTGTCCCAGGTTTCTTGCGCCTTTTTGGGGAACTGCGATGGGGAGTTAGGCGACATGTCGATGCCGCCAGGGAAGACTTCGTGGGCCAGCACGCCCACATCGGTGCCGCGTTGGAACTTGGCCCGTTGTTCGATGCTCAGTTTGTCGCGCAAGTAAGGGTGTTTTTTTTGCATATACAACGCCTTCTCGCACTGTAAGCCTTTGATATATGTCGATTTGGAGAGGATGTGCATGTTTAGTTGGTGTAGTCCACGCAGTCGTCGGCGATGAGCGGCAGGTAGTTGAATCGGCGCATGAGTTGGGCGATCGCCAACACATCCTTTTGGCAGTAGGTCTTGATGCGCTCCAAGTCGTTTTCTTGCCAGTACACGCGACCCACCTCGCTACCGTTGATGTCATCCTTGGGTGTGGGGATGTCGAGGATGGCGCAGAGCAGGTCGAGGGAGGTGTAGCTCTTGTAGTCGCCAAACTTCCAAAGCTCCATGGTGTCGATGAAGTTGGTCTCCCAAGGTTTCTTGCCTGCCACTTGCAGGATTTTGGGAATCTGAATGCCGTTGATCATCATGCGGCGTGCGATGTAGGGGAAGTCGAACTCTTTTCCGTTGTGGGCGCAGAGCAAGGCGTCGGGGGCGCTATAGAAGCGACTCAGCATCTCGGCGAAGTCGGCAAGCAGTTTTTTCTCGTCGTGGCCGTAGAATGACTTGAGGCGGAAGCGCTGGTCATTGAAGAACCCTACCGAGATGCAGACGATTTTGCCAAACTCGGCATAGATGGCAGCACGGTCGTATAGGCTTTCAGGAGTGGCGTTTTCGTCGCCCTTGCCGATCTGCTCGGCCTTGTGTGCCCACAGTTTCTGCATGCGCTCGCTGAGCTGGTCGAAGCTCTTCTCGTGCGAGACGGTCTCGATATCGAGGAAAAGGATTTTGGAGAAGTCTATCATATCTGTTGTTGAATTGTTGATTGTTGAATCGTTGAATTGTTGATTGTTGAGTCGTTGAAATGTTTGTTGGATCGTTGAAATGATAATTCGGTGTTGTAGAGACGCCGATTTATCGCGTCTATGATGAAATTATGTTTATCGTATTTCCCGAAAATCATCATATTTTCCCGTCGGCACCACCGCCTCAATCTTCATGTTGGTAATAAATGAATAAGGTGTGCCTTCGCCGCAGAGCAGGGTGAAGCGGTCGAGGTCGGCTTCCTCGCCCTCCGCCTCGATGTGGACGCATTCGTCGGCATGGTCGTTTTCCACATAGCCTACCAGATGGCATTGCAAGCCGTAGCGATGCACATAGCGACGGAATCCCACATTGAATACGCGTCCGTAAATCCTTATGGAATAGGCTTTTGTCATAGCGCAAACTTGATTTCTGGCACTTGTCTCAAGGCGTCATAGACGGCATTCATTTGCTCTTGGCTGTCCAAGTCAATGTTGTAGGTGTAGGTGATGTAACTCCCTTTGGCACTGGCTCTTGCGCTGACGAAACTGTGTACCGTCCGGCATTCGCTGAACACATGGCTAATGTTGGACTTGCTCTCTTCGATGGGGATGGTGGCCGACACGATGATTTTGATGTCGAAATTCTGTGGGAAAAGGAGTTTTTCTTCTTGCTCGTTCATAATTGTGGGTATTATTATGCAAAAATAATAAAAAATGGTGATGAAAGGTGTGGATAATTTCCTTTAGGGAACAATTTTTGTCGTATTTTTGCGTCATTAAACAAAATTCAAGGCGATGCTGAAGCTTTGGCAGTCGATTAAGGTGTTTATCAAAGGCATGATTATGGGCGCGGTCAACGTGTTTCCCATATCAAGCGGCACCATTTCGCTTGTCTTGGGCGTGTATGAACGCTTCATCAATGCCATCAACTCGCTTAGAATCAAGAATTTCAAACTGCTTTTCAAGGGTGAGGTTCGCGAGTTTGCCCGGCAGACCGACATGAAGTTCCTCCTCACGATTGTGGTGGGTGTGGTCGCTGGCATGGTGTTGACCGCACTCTTCCTCAAGCAGACCTTGAAATCCTATGAGGTCTACACTTGGTCGTTTTTCATCGGCCTCATCATCGCTTCGGTTGTCTATGTGGCCAAGCGTATCGAGAAGGTGAATGCCAAAAACATCATCCTTGCTGTGTTGGGCATGGCGCTCTCTTTCTTCCTCTCAATCAAGGCCAATCCCTATTCCAACAGCCATTTTCTCTATCTCTTCTTTTGCGGTGTCGTTGGAGCTACGGGCATGATTGTTCCGGGAGTTTCGGGATCGCATATGATGCTGCTGATGGGCAACTATGAACTTATTGTCACAGAGGCCATCCCATCTTTGACGAAGTTTTCCACCTTTGGGCATGGTGCCAGTCTTTTGGCGCCGTTTCTGTTGGGTGCCTTGGTCAGCCTTGTTGCCTTCTCGCATCTGTTGTCGTGGCTGATGCGCGACTATCGTGACGGCACGCTGGCGGTGTTGGCCGGCTTCATGTTGGGCAGTTTGCCCGTGGTGTATCCATGGAAGGAAGCGGTCGGGACGGACTATGTCTTCGAATTGCCTCCGTGGAACTCCGAACTGCTGATCGCACTCGTCATGGTCGCCTTGGGCGCCTTCTCAGTCTATATGCTGGAGGTGATGGCAAGGCATACCGAGAAGAAACAAGCGGAGAGATTGCAAAACCCTCCTAAACCTAAACGCAAACATCATGGCAAAAAAACTAAATAGAATCATCTTCACGCTTCGTGAAGGCGAAGACTTCATTCCTCTGATTGGTTTGCTAAAAGCCACTGATGTGGTCGAGTCGGGCAGCGAGGCCCAAGAGGTGGTCACGGCGGGCATGGTGCTCCGCAACGGTGAGGTGGAGACCCGCAAACGGGCGAAGATCACCGCCGGTGAGGTCATTATATTCGAGAATTACGAGATCCTAATCGAGGGCTGGGATGCCTAGCGCGCATGACAAATGATGCAAAACAAAAAACGCAGCCTTTTGGCTGCGTTTTTTTTGTTTAGGTTGGTAGAGACGCGATTAATCGCGTCTCTACAAGGTTGATAATTAGAATTTGCAAACCAGGTTACGATCGCCATAGGCATCGTCGATGCGGGTGACGTGCGGGAAGTACTTGTCCTGAACGTCGCTCTTCATCGGGAATCCAGCCTCTTCGCGGGTGAAGGGGAAGTTCCACTCGTTGGCCATCAGCATCTCAGCGGTGTAAGGGGCGTGGCTGATGATGTTGTTGCCCTTCTCGGCCTTGCCATCTTCGATGTCCTTGATCTCCTTGCGGATCTGGATCATGGCTTCGACGAAGCGGTCGAGCTCGGCAATCGGCTCGCTTTCGGTGGGTTCCACCATCAGGGTCTCGTGGACCGGGAAGGCCACGGTAGGTGCGTGGAAGCCGAAGTCCATCAAACGCTTGGCGATGTCGATGGCGGCCACGCCAACGGTCTTGTTGATGCCGTTGATGTCGAGGATCATCTCATGAGCCACATGGCCGTGGTTGCCAGTATACAGGATCGGGTAGTAGTCCTTCAGTCTTTCCTTCAGGTAGTTGGCGTTCATGATGGCACCCATGGTGGCTTGCTTCAGGCCTTCACCGCCCAGCATCTTGATGTAGCAGTAGGTGATGGTGAGGATCTGGGCGCTACCGAACGGAGCGGCTGAAACGGCGCCTTCCTGCTTGTCGCCACCGCAGTGGAACAGGATATGCGAGGGCAGGTAGGGCTTCAGGTGCTCGGCCACGCCGATGGGACCCACGCCAGGACCGCCACCGCCGTGCGGGATGGCAAAGGTCTTGTGCAGGTTGAGGTGGCAGACGTCGGCACCGATGTAGCCGGGGCTGGTCAAACCGACCTGGGCGTTCATGTTGGCACCGTCCATATAGACTTGGCCGCCGTTGTCGTGAACGAGTTTCACGAGGGTGCGGATGCCGTCCTCATAGATGCCGTGGGTGGAAGGATAGGTGACCATGAAGGCGGCCAGGTTGTCCTTGTACTGTTCGGCCTTAGCCTTGGCATCGTCGAGGTTGATGTTGCCGTGCTCGTCGCAGGCCACCACCACCACTTGCATGCCTGCCATGGCAGCCGAAGCGGGGTTGGTGCCGTGGGCCGAAGCGGGGATCAGGCAGATGTTGCGATGACCCTGGCCGTTGGCTTCCTGATAACGACGGATGGTGAGCAAGCCGGCATATTCGCCGCTGGCACCCGAGTTAGGCATGAAGCTCATGCCCTTGAAGCCGGTGATTTCGCAGAGGTCTTTCTCCATCTCGTTGATGAGTTCGAGGTAGCCTTCCACTTGGTCTGCGGGGACGAAGGGGTGGATGTTGCCGAACTCAGGCCAGCTGAGGGCATACATCGAGGTGGCGGGGTTCAGCTTCATGGTGCAGGAGCCCAACGGGATCATGCAACGGTTGAGGCTGAGGTCGCGGTTCTCGAGTTTCTTCATGTAACGCATCATGTCGGTCTCGCTGCGGTACTTGAAGAACATCGGGGCCTGCATGAACTTGGAGGTACGCTGCATCTCAGCAGGGATGCCGCTGAACTTCTGGCAGTTCGGGTCGCAAACGAGCTCTTCGTGCTCCTTGCCAAGGGCTTCGGCGACGACTTGGCCGATCTCGTTGATGTCTTCGCGAGCGGTGGTCTCGTCGAGGCTGATGCCAAAGTGCTGTTTGTCGATGATACGGAAGTTCATGCCGTGTTTCTCGGCGGCTTCCTTCACCTTGCAGGTGCAGGCACCTTCGGGCAGTTCGAACAGCAGGGTGTCGAAGAAGTGTTTGTTGAGTTGCTTCACGCCGAGCTTGGCCAGTTCGGAGGTCAGCTTGCCGGCGAGGCAATTGATGTGGTGGGCAATCTCAATCAAGCCTTCCGGTCCATGATAGAGGGCGTAGAAGCCCGACATGATGGCCAGCAACGCCTGGGCGGTGCAGATGTTGGAGGTGGCGCGTTCACGCTTGATGTGCTGTTCGCGGGTCTGCAAGGCCAGACGGTAGGCTGGGTTGCCTAGGGCGTCGACGCTGATGCCGATGATACGTCCGGGCATGTCGCGCTTGTAGGCCTCGGTGGTGGCAAAGTATCCGGCATGCGGACCGCCGAATCCCATCGGCAGGCCGAAACGCTGGTTGGAACCCAGCACCACATCGGCACCCCATTCACCAGGAGGCGTGATGATGGTGAGGCTGAGCAGGTCGGCAGCGACGGCCACCTGCATGCCTTTGGCTTTCCATTCGGCCACCTTGGCACGGTTGTCGACGATTTCGCCGAACTGGCCAGGGCATTGGAGCAGGATGCCGAAATAGGCTTCGCTGCACGTGAACTGGTCGACAGGAGCCACTTCCACTTCGATGCCTTGGAAATGGGCGCGGGTCTTGATGACCTCGATGCTCTGCGGGAACACGTCGTCAGCCACAAAGAACTTCTTCACGCCAGCCTTCACCTGGGCACGGCTGCGGGCATGCCAGAACATCAGCATGGCTTCGGCGGCGGCGGTGCCTTCGTCGAGCAAGGAAGCGTTGGCCAGCGGCATGGCGGTGAGGTCGCTGATGACGGTCTGGAAGTTCAAGAGGGCTTCCAGACGGCCTTGCGAGATCTCAGCCTGGTAGGGCGTGTAGGAAGTGTACCAACCCGGGTTCTCAAGGATGTTGCGCATGATGACACCGGGGGTGATGGTGTTGTAGTAACCCAACCCGATGTAGGTGCGGAACTGCTTGTTCTTGGCGCCCAAAGCCTTGAGATGGCTGATGACTTCGTACTCGTTCATGCCTTCGCCGATGTTGAGCGGCTTGGGAAGACGGATTTCGGGAGCGATGATCTCGTCGACGAGTTGTTCTTGCGACTTCACGCCGATGACCTTCAGCATCTTTTCAGCATCCGATGCCGTGGGGCCGTTGTGGCGTTTGATGAAATTGTTTCTGATCATTGTTGATTGGTTTGTTTTATGATTTGTTGAGTTGTTTTCTGATGTTTTTGACTTCAATCAATTGAGGACTTTGTCGATGGTGATGAAATCGGGATAGGCCAGCGACTGGTTGTTGATCTTGATGTAGGGCTTCACCTTGACGCCGAGGTTGACGGGTTCGCTCTGGGCACCGGCGAGTTTGAAGGCCAGGTTGAGGATGGCGTCGGCGGTCTCTCCGCTGAAAAGCTGGAAGAGGTCGGTCGTGATCGGGATGGAGACCTGACCCTTGGAGTTGGCCGGGATGCTGAAGCCTTGGTTGAAGGTGCTGCTGATGATTTCCCTGTTGTTCAGCGCGATGACGTAATCCATCTTGCCGAGGGTGGCGGCGATGCCGTTGGGGTTGTCGACGTCGATGTTCACGTTGAAGCTGACGGGCAGTTTCTTGTTCAACAAAGCGTTGGTGACGTTGATGATCTGTGTGGCGTTGAGGTTGCTCTTATCCATGCCCTTGCTCAAGTTAATGCCGAGCATGTTGATCTGGTTGATGCCGTTGACGGAGAAGTTGCAGTTTTTCAGGTTGAGGACCTGGGCGGCTTGGCTGGCAATCTGGGCCAGCTGGTCGCAGGCTGTGAAGGTCACCGTGCCCAAGGCGAGCGCAACGGCAATCCCTATTCCGAGGATTCTTTTCATGGTTTTGTTTTTTTATGTTTGTAATGGAGTGAATCGTTGTCGCTTAAGCTTCGTTGCTCCGGTTGGCACGTTTGCGTTCCAGTTCGTCGAGGATGATCTTGCGCAGGCGCAGGCTCTTGGGCGTGACTTCGAGATACTCGTCGTCGCGGATGTATTCCATGTATTCCTCAAGGGAGAAACGCACAGGCGGGATCAGGCGGATGGCCTCGTCGCTTCCGGAGGCACGCACGTTGGTGAGGTGCTTGGTCTTGCAGACGTTGATGACGATGTCGTTGGAACGGGTGTTCTCGCCGATGACCTCGCCGGCATAGACGTCCTCGTTGGGGTTGACGAAGAAGGTGCCGCGGTCTTGCAGCTTCCAGATGGCGTAGGGGATGGCCTGGCCGGTCTCCATGGAGATGAGGGCGCCAGTGTTGCGCGAGGGCATCTCGCCTTTCCAGGGCTCGTAGTCTTTGAAGCGGTGTGAAATGATGGCTTCACCTTCGGTGGCCGTGAGCAGCGTGTTGCGCAGCCCGATGAGGCCTCTCGAAGGGATGTCGAAGTCGAGGCACATGCGGTCGCCCTTGGGCTCCATCTGCCGCATCTCACCCTTGCGGGCGCTCACTTGCTCAATGACGCGTCCGGCAAAATCCTCGGGAACGAGGACGGTGAGGCATTCGATGGGCTCGCACTTGACGTCGTCGATGTATTTGAGGATGACCTTAGGCTGTCCCAACTGGAATTCATAGCCCTCACGGCGCATGGTCTCGACGAGGATGCTCAGGTGCAGGATGCCACGGCCATAGACCATCAACGCATCGGGCGATTCGGTGTCTTGGACCTTCAGGGCGAGGTTCTTCTCGGTCTCTTTGTAGAGGCGCTCCCGGAGGTGACGGGAGGTCACGTACTTGCCTTCGCGGCCGAAGAACGGCGAGTTGTTGATGGTGAAGAGCATGCTCATGGTGGGCTCGTCGACCTTGATGGGAGGCAACGCCTCGGGGTTCTCGTAGTCGGCCACGGTGTCGCCGATCTCAAAGTCTTCCAGGCCCATGAGCGCTACGATGTCGCCTGCCTCGATGGGCTTCTTGGTGCGTTCCTTGCCCAGTCCTTCGAAGGTATAGAGTTCCTTGATGGTCGATTTGACCACGCTGCCGTCGTGCTTCACCAAGGAGACGTTCATGCCGGCTTGCAGGATACCGCGTTTGAGACGACCCACGGCGATACGGCCCACGTAGGAGCTGTAGTCCAGTGAGGTGATGAGCAGCTGGGGCGTGCCTTCCTCAAACTTGGCTTCGGGGATGGTGTCGATGATCACGTCCAGCAGATAGGAAACGTCGCTGGTGACGTTGTTCGGGTCGTCGGACATCCAGCCTTGCTTGGAGGAACCGTAGACGGTCGGGAAGTCCAGCTGGTCTTCGGTGGCGCCCAGGTTGAACATCAGGTCGAAAACGGCTTCCTGTACCTCGTCGGGACGGCAGTTCGGCTTGTCGACTTTGTTGATGACCACGATGGGTTTCAGGCCGAGCTCAATGGCTTTCTGAAGCACGAAGCGGGTCTGGGGCATGGGGCCTTCGAAGGCATCCACCAGCAGGAGGACGCCGTCGGCCATGTTCAGCACGCGTTCCACCTCACCTCCGAAGTCGGCGTGGCCAGGGGTGTCGATGATGTTGATCTTGACATCCTTATAGCGTACGGAGACATTCTTGGAGAGGATGGTGATGCCGCGCTCACGTTCCAGGTCGTTGTTGTCGAGGATGAGCTGTCCGGGGGCTTCGTCCGATTCTTTGAAGAGTTTGGATTGGTACAGAATGCGGTCCACGAGGGTGGTCTTGCCGTGGTCCACGTGGGCGATAATTGCTATATTCCTGATACTTTGCATATTAGCTAATTGTTCCGTTGAATTGTAATAACCGACAAAAATAATAAACATTCTTTATTTTTCAAAAAAACTTGCTATGTTGAAAAATATCGCTATCTTTGGAGAAAATTCTTTTACTGGAGCATGAGTACGCTCACCCGATCGGTTTTGAGTCAATACTGGGGCTATCCCTCGTTCCGTCCCTTGCAGGAGGACATCGTGGATGCAGTGGTGTCTGGGCAGGATACCCTGGCGCTGTTGCCCACGGGGGGCGGCAAGTCGATCTGTTTCCAGGTGCCCGCCATGGCCATGGAAGGGGTGTGCATCGTCGTGACCCCGCTGATCGCCTTGATGAAGGACCAGGTAGCTCACCTCGTCGCCAAGGGAATTCCTGCCGCTGCCATCTATTCGGGCCTGCATCCCGACCAGGTGGAACTGGCCTACAACCAGGCGGTGTTCGGGCGGCTGAAGTTCCTGTATGTCTCGCCGGAACGGTTGCAGACCGATGCCTTTGTGGAGGCGGTCAAGCGGATGAAGGTGAACCTGCTGGCTGTCGATGAGTCGCATTGCATCTCGCAGTGGGGCTATGACTTCAGGCCGCCCTACCTGAAGATCGCCGAAATCCGTCCGTATCTTCCCGGCACGCCGGTGCTGGCCTTGACGGCCACGGCTACGGCCAAGGTCGTCGACGACATCCAGGTGCGGCTGGGCTTTCAGCGGCGAAACGTCTTTCAAAGCAGCTTCGAGCGGAAAAACGTTACGTACAGCGTGTTCCATGAGCCGGACAAGTACGGGGTGCTGTTGCGTCGGCTGCAGGCGATGCAGGAAGGGAGCGCCATCGTGTATGCGCGCAACCGGACCAAGACCCAACGGGTGGCCGAATGGCTGTCATCCATGGGCGTTTCCGCCACCTTCTACCATGCAGGCTTGGATGCCAAGACCCGTGACGAACGTCAGGACCGGTGGATGAATGGCCAGGTCAAGGTGATGGTGGCGACCAATGCCTTCGGCATGGGGATCGACAAGCCGGATGTGCGTCTGGTGGTCCATGTGGACCTACCCGACAGTTTGGAGGCCTATTTTCAAGAGGCAGGCCGTGCGGGCCGCGACCTCCAACCCTCGGAAGCCATCCTGCTGGTCGCGGAGGAGGATGTGCGCCAGCTGACGGAGCATCTGACGCAGTCGTTTCCTGAATTGGATCGGATTAAGCTGATATACAGGGCGCTGGGTAACTATCTGCAGGTGCCTGTAGGTGCCGGGCAGGGGGAACGCTATCCTTTCGACTTGGGGGATTTTGCGCGGACCTACCAATTCGGGGCCATGGAGGTGTTCAGCACCCTTCGGATCCTGTCCAAGGAGGGGATCGTCGCCCTTTCCGAACGTTTTGAGGAACCTTCCATGGTGTGGATCCGGGCGTCGCGCGAAGACCTGTACCGTTTTCAGGTGGCCTATCCCAAACTCGATCCCATGGTGAAATACCTGTTGCGCAACCTGCCCGGGGTGTTGAGCGACTTTGTGCGCTTCAACGAGGAGACCGCCGCCTACCATACAGGCCTTACCGTGGAGCAGGTGACGGCCCAGCTCAAGCAGCTCGAGGCCTATCATTTCCTCACGTACATCCCACGCAACGACAAGCCCCAGCTCCAACTGGTCAGTGAGATGCTCGATACCCGTTGTTTTTCGCTGTCGAAGGAACACTATGAGGACCGGAAACGCGATGCGGCCGAGCGCGTGAAGGCCGTGATCGACTTCGTGCGTAACGACCAGGAGTGCCGCAGCATCCAGCTGCTACGTTATTTCAACGAGGATCTGGACCGTCCGTGTGGCCGTTGCGACGTCTGTCTTGGAAAAGGCGTGCGCTCCTTGGAGACGAAGGCCTACGAGCAGATCAGCCATCGGCTGTTGGAAGTGCTCCACGACCGTCCGCTCACGGTATACGGGGCGGCGTCGGTTTGTCCCGGGCACGACGAAGAGGAGGTGCTGGAGGCGATCCGTTGGATGATTGACAACGGCCTGCTAAAGAAAGACGGGGAAGACCGGTTAAGGCTGCGTTGAGCCTCCGGCATAAAACAAACAGGGCTGCCATGAAGGCAGCCCTGCGCTTTTGGTAAAAATTCCGAAAATTACTTCAGAATGTTTGCAGCTGGTTTGAATTTGACAACCTTCTTGGCAGCGATCTTGATGGACTTGCCAGTTCTGGGGTTGTGACCTTTTCTAGCTGGACGGACGGTGGTGGCGAGGGTGCCAAAGCCAACGAGGGCGATCTTACCGTCTTTTTTCATTTCAGCCTTGGCGACAGCGATCATAGCGTCGAGGGCCTTCTTTGAGTCAACTTTGGTCATGCCGGCTTTTGCAGCGATGGCATCGATTAATTCAGCTTTATTCATTGTAATAATTTGTTAGGTTAGTAATAGATTTTTTACCGACTACAAAGATACTGCAAAATTCTAATTTGCAAGTTTTTTTGTCTTTTTTTTGGGGTCGATTTTCGGAAAAATAACAAAAACATGTGGAAATAATTTCAAAACCGACAAAAAATCGGCTTTTTTGCGCCTATTCTGTTGGTAGATAGGCGTTCCAAGAGCCTTCCAATCGGCATCCTCTGAGGAACTCCTCAACGGTCATCGCTTTCTTTCCGGCTTGTTGCAATTGGGTGAGATGGAGGTAGCCGTCTCGTGCGGCGACTTTCAAAAAGGTCTTGTTGTCGGTCTGCACGTCGCCCGGCTTCCGGTCGTGACGGCACCCTTCGATTTGGGTAGCAAAGACCTTCAAATCGATGCATTCGCCTCGCTCCGACACAAGACGGGTGTGGGCGGCAGGATAGGGGGAGAGGCCGCGAATGTGGTTGTAGAGGGTTTGGCAGTCGCGCTCCCAATGAATATGGCAAAAGTCCTTGAAGATCTTGGGCGCCTCTTTCAGGGGCATGCCTTGGGCCAAGGCCTCTTGGGGAACGGTTTGGAGCTCGTTGCGTTCGATCTTGCGGATGGTTTCTACCACCACCTGGTTGCCCAAGGCCATGAGTTCGTCGTGCAGCTCGCCGGCGGTTTCGTCGGGCCGGATGTCGACACTTTGTCGCATGATGACAGCGCCCTTGTCGATTTCTTCGTTGAGGAAGAAGGTGGTCAGTCCGGTGACGGTCTCTCCGTTGATGAGGACGTGGTTGATGGGAGCCGCGCCGCGGTATTGGGGCAGGAGGGAGGCGTGCAGGTTGAAGGTGCCCATTGGGGGCATCTTCCAGACGGCTGCAGGCAACATTCTGAAAGCCACTACGATGAATAGATCCGCTTGAAAGGAAGCCAATTCCTGTAAAAAGGCTGGGTCTTTGAGCTTTTCGGGTTGGAGCAAGGGAAGCCCGTGGGCCAAGGCGGCCTTCTTCACCTCGGAAAACTGGTTTTTTTTGCCGCGTCCGGCCGGTTTGTCGGGCATGGTGACCACGGCAGCCACCTCGTAGCCGGCAGCAAGGATGGCCTCCAATTGGGAGGCGGCGAACTCAGGGGTTCCGAAATAGACGATCCTCATGGTGGTGAACGGTTAATGTGCGGTGTTGACAAGAAAAAAGCCTGATTCGTGCGAATCAGGCCTTCTATAAGGAATGGCTGGAGATTACTTCAGCTTCTCTTCCATGTTGGCGATGTTCTTGGAGATCTCGAAAGCCTCGTTGCTGAGCGGATAGTCGGCCTTCAGGGTCTTGTAGCAGTTGAGGGCCTTGGCGTAGTCGCCGAGGATCTCGTAGGTCATGCCGGCCTTGGTGAGGAACATCGGGCCCGTGAATTCGTTCTTGGACTTGTTGGCGGCCTTGTCGTAGTAGCTGACGGCGCTGTTGAGGTCGTCAAGCTCCATGTAGCAGTCGCCGATGGCGCCCAGTGCCATGGGGGCGAGGATCTCGTCCTTGCCGTTGAACTTCTTCAGGTAGTCGATGGCTTCTTCGTACTTGCCCAACTTCATGTTGCTGATGCCGGCGTAGTAGGCGGCGAGCTTACCGGTCTTGGTGCTCTTGTAGGAGTCATACACTTCGGTGAAGCCCAAGTAGTTGCCGTCGCCGTTGAGGGCAGCCTCGTACGATTCTTTCTCGAAATATCTTTGTGCGGTGAAGATCTCTTTGCTCGCGGCACGGTCCTTTCTGTCGTTCAGCGCCTTCAGGCCCCAGATGATGCCTGCGATGACGATAACGGCGGCGATGATGCCGTAGATGAGTTTCTGATGTTCTTCAATCCAAAGTTCAGTCTTGCTCAGCGCGGATTCGACGTTTTCCAGTCTTTCTTCGCCTTTTTTAATCTCTTGTTCTTTCTTGGTTGCCATATTTATTCAATATTATTTATATTCAAAAATTTCGGACTGCAAAAATAGGAAATTCTAAGTTTGGAACAACAAAAAACTGCATTTTTTTCTTTCTGTTCCGGTTGGAGCGATTCGCATCGCTTGCCTTGACGTTATTTTACTATCTTTGCGGCGTAAATCCATCGCGATATGACCCCTAGAGACAAAGCCCTTCTTGATTTCCTGTATCCGTTCATTTCCGACGAGCGGAAACAGCGCTTCGATGACGTGTTGGCCAACCGCACCCGCCACCTCACCGTGGTGCTGGAAGACATCTTCCAGCCGCACAACGCCAGTGCGGTGTTGAGGAGCTGTGACCTCACCGGTGTGCAGGACGTCCATATCATCGAAAACAACTTTACCTACGACATCAATCCCGATGTGGTGATGGGAAGCAACAAGTGGCTCGACGTGCGTCGGTACAACGAGTTGGATTTCAATACGCCGGTGGTGCTCGACCAGCTGAAGTCCAAGGGTTACCAGATTGTGGCCACCTGCCCGCATCGCGACGACTTCACCCCGGAGACCCTGCCGTTGGACCAACCGGTAGCATTGGTTTTTGGCACCGAAAAGACGGGCATTACCGACTATGTGATGGAGCATGCCGACCGTTTTGTGCGCATCCCGATGGTGGGTTTCACCGAAAGCTTCAACATCAGCGTTTCGGCGGCGTTGCTGGTGTATACGCTGACCCGTCGCCTGCATGAATCGACGGATATCGACTGGCATCTTTCCGACGATGAGAAAGAGGAGGTCCGCCTGGAATGGACGAAGCGCACCTTAAATCGGATCCGGCAATACGAACGGAAGTTCAAGGAACTTCATCCGGAGTTTGACTAAGTGGAAGCTATTTCCTATTTTTTCTTGCGTTTCCCGTTTTCCACCCTGATCCAGAGCCGCCACATCAGCCAGCCCCAGGCGAAGAACAGGACGTAGAAGATCCATTTCGGGACCGAGGTCTGATAGGCGCCTTCCTTGTCGATTTGCTGGTATTGTTCGGTGGGGATGTCGGCGTAGTAATAGGAGCCGGCCCCGAAGTCGTAGCCTTTGACGAGGCCGAGCCGGTTGGCCATGATCCAGCCGGCCAAAAACAAAGTGATTACCACCACGACGATGGTAATCACTTTGAATATTTTATGGTTTTTATCCATTATTTGAACATGTCGAGTACGGGGACCTCAAAGAGCACACCCGAAAGGAGGAGCCATACGGCAAACAGGGTGAGGGCGATGTTGAACACCTGGCCGATGATGTAGAGCCAGAGCACCTTGCCGCCTTGCATCTGTTTGAAGAGGCTCTTGAAGTTGGTGTCGAGGCCGATGCTGGTGAAGGCCAGCACGAAAGCCCAGTTCTTGTATTGGTCGAGCACGCCGTTGATGGCTTTCACGTCGCCGCCCATGGGTTGGACGATGAAGGAAGCGACCAGCGAAGCGACGAAGAAACCGATGATGAACTTCGGGAAGCGGTTCCAGATCTCGCCGGCACCCACTTTCTGGTTCGGGTCTTTGTCGACCTTGGTGGCGAAGAAGATGGCCACGAAGAAGGCGATGAAGCCGATGAGGATGTTCTGGATGGACTTCACGAGCACGGCGGCTTGTTCGGCTTCCTCGCCGAGGGCGTTACCGGCCAGCACCACGGCACCCGTCGAGTCGACGGTGCCGCCGATGAGGGCGCCACCCATGAGTTGGTTCATGCCGCAGGCGCGGATGATCATGGGTTCGAACACCATCATCAGGATGGTGAAGATGATGGAGATGGAGATGGCCAGCGAGAGGTCTTCCTTCTTGGCCTTGGCGGCCGCACCGGTGGCGATGGCGGCGCTGGTGCCGCACACCGAAGTGGCGGAGGCCAGGGTGATGACCAACGGCTTGTTGTCGATCTTCAGCACCTTGGTGCCCAGCCACCACATGAAGATGATGACGATGGGCGTCACGATCCAGGCGATGCCGAGACCGTAGAGGCCGAACTTGGCGATGTTGCTGAACAGCACCGAGAAGCCCATGATGACCAGACCGGTCTTGATGTAGAACTCCGTGCGAATGGCGGGTTTCAGCCATTCAGGCGTGCCGACGGTATTGGAGATGAGCAGGCCGATGAGCAATGCCCAGAAAGCCCATTCGAGGTACATCTTCAAGGTGTATTCGGCGCTGATCATTCTCACGACGATACAGATGATGAACAGCACGATGTAAGCCGGGATGAATTTCTTGATCTTCTCGCCCTGCAGCTTGATGCCGATGCCGAACAAGACGCCGGTCACTAGGAAGGTGCGGAGCAGCTTGATCCAGAAGTCGCCATTGAACTGGGCGGCCAGGGATTTCTTTTCTTCCACGTTCTCCCACCAGTGCCAGGTGCCGAACTTGGCGGCGGAGAAATCGAATGAACCCGTAAGGACGGCGATGCAGGCCACGGCGATGACGATGAAGCCAATCCACACGGCCAGCCAGTCCTCCTTCTTCCAAAGATTAGAAATATTGTTGTTAGCCATAATTCTCAATTGTCAATTATCAATTATCAATTATCAATTAAACTTATAGGAGACCATCCCGACGAGTCGGTGCGAATAGGCCTTGTCGCCGATGACTTTCTCCACCAACGAGTAGTCTACCTTGATGTTCACGTTCTTAATCGGCCAGTAGTTGAGGCCAGCGGAGTAGTAGTTGGTCAGGCCCAACACATCATTGGTTCTGTCGCCAGGTTGGAAGTGCTCATAACGAAGGACGGGCATGAGCTTGTGCTCTTTGCCTTCCTTGCCGAACTTGAAGTAGTAGCCAGCCTCGGCATAGTAACCGTTGCTGAGTTGGTATTGCTCAATCGGGTTGCCGTCCTCGTCAACGAAGTCATTGAAATAACCAGTGGTGCCACTCAGGTATTCACCGCGGATAACGAGGTTGCCGTCGTTGTATTGTGCGCCGGCAGCCCAACGGTTGCGTTTGCAGTTGACGTTGGTGCCGTTGGTGTACTTACCGAGATAGAGAGAGCCGCTCAAAGTCAGGGCTTTCAGGCCGGGATGGATGTCCAAGCGGCCGACTACGTCCTTGCGGTTGTTGTTGTCTTTTTCGTTGGCGCCGTTGCCGTTGAACACGCCCAAGGAGTATTCAACCACGTGGTACTTGATGCCTTCGTCGCCTTTGATGGGGAAGAGGCTACCTGTAGCCATGATACCGAGGTCACGGCCGAGGGAACCGACACCGCAAACGTCTTTGTAGCCCACAAGGCCTTGGATGGCTTCGCCATAGTCGAAGATTTCGAGGTTGACGGGGTTGATGGGGCTCTCGATGGAGAACGGGGTCTTGAACTGACCAATCTGGATGGCAAACTCATTGCAGGGTTTGTACTTCAAATAGGCGTCGACGAGCATGGGCTTCCTCGTAAAGTCGCCTTGAATCTTGTAGGTGAGTCCTTTGACTAAGGTGCCTTCCACCGACAGACGCACACGGCGCAAGCTGAAGCCATTGTCGATGAGCTCGCCATCGTTGTTCAAGTTGGCTTGGTACATGGCTTGGGCAAAGCCGGAAAGCTTAATGTAATCACCGAGTTTTGGTTTGCTCTTTTCAGGCTTCTCAGAAGTTTCGGCAGGTTTGGCCTGATGCTGCTCCACGGGCTTCCCTTGAGGTTTTACGGCTTGAGGATTGTTGAATTTTTCTTGTCTTTCTTTTTCCATTCTTTCAACCTCTCTTCTCTCAAATTCAGCCTTTTCCTTTTCGTTCAATTCGACCTCATTTTTTTGATGGTTTTGCTGGGGCTTGGCAGGCTTCACTTGTGCGTTCATACACAACGGAATGGCTAAAAGCAACATTCCAATGATGATGCGAAATTTGTGTTTCATAGTAGTAGATTTTAATAACGTTTTCAATTTTTGACGCGGCAAAAATAGTAAAAATACCGATAGTAAGTATATTTACTATTTCTTTTTGCTAAATAATTTTTGAAAGTATGTCATATCGAACCTTGTCACGGATGTCATACCGAGCCCAAAGGGCGTGTGTGTCTATCCGTGATAAGGTGAGTGTATCTATGCCTTAAGAACTTCGGCGTGATGCGTCATTTCCTCAAAAGTGATCTTGAACCACTCGGTGTAGCGTTCGGGGTGTAGTTGTATGTCCTTC
>JAEEGL010049669.1_pt1 | contig 20895 bp, 7 predicted proteins | sample 9134231 | NCBI WGS metagenome assembly JAEEGL01 (sample SAMN16246548, study PRJNA631951) | gut metagenome | biome: gut microbiome; feature: rumen; material: fiber-attached | host: Bos | place: Iran: Karaj | collected 2018-10
AGGGCGTCTTCGCTTTGTCTATCTCATCCAGTTCGTATTGAAACGCATCCGCGCTCAGTCCATAACTCCTCGCGGCCAGGATGACATTTTTCGCGTTACAGCCATTCCTGGACACACCGGTCGCGATGCGCAGTTCCTCCAGCGGCACGGGATGCCCGAAATACTTCAGGATCATGCCAAGCGAAGCCGCACCGCACTCGGCCGACTCCATCTGAAGGATAGTTGTCGTCTTTCTTACCTTCCCCATCCTGTTCTCCGTTCTGTCTAAGACCAGGATCCAACACACGGATCTATTGGTTCTACCGGACGCCCATTCCAATCGATATCCATTTCATCATAAGCAGCGGAAATCGGCTTGAAGACACTTTGCAACGCCGGTATCAAAAGCGTGATCGGTCGTCGATACTCTAATGTTACCGTAGCCTTAACGGCTGTCATGTCCGGGAGATATACGGCATCAAGATCAATAAGGTCTCTATCCTCCATCGTCCCACTGAAGAAATCGGTAACCAACGCACTCATCCATCCCATCCCGGTCATATCCTTCATATATTCAGCGATCCGATCCCCATCTGTAAGGGTTCCCATATTCAGCGGAAGGCAACGTATCTCCGTATAGATACCGCCGTCTTTAAAGATTTCATCGATCTCAGGCGTTCCGAATTGGCGTTTGGCCTCTTCTTTCGAGATCGTACCCGTATTATTGTTTCCGTAGGTAAATCCCTGCATCCTTGATGTGTCCTCCGACACACCCTGCAGATCGACCTGTACGGGAAGATAATCCTTATAAATCGGCTTCTGTTCGTAAGGAACAAAAAGATACGCTCGTTCGACACACATTCCATCTTCCGGCATTCGATACGCTGTATAAATAACGTCTCCCTCGTGAACGTACTGTCCCGGAGAAACAAGTGCCTCATGGATCACACAGTTGTCGTTCGCTTTCATCTCGGTGCCGTCTTTAAACTTGCATAAGAGTCCTCCCTTGCCTACAAACAGACCTCTTATTGCCGTATTACTGATGACTCCGCACTTTTCGGCGCAAATCTCCGTTCTACCCAAAGAATATGTGTACACGCCCGACAGCTCGGTTGTGATGGGAACCCGGCCCAGGAATCCCCAGGCCAAAAGCCCCCCCACAAGTACTACCGATGCTATCAACAGGATCCACATCCGGATCGACACCAGGCGAATATCCTGATCGGTTCGCTTGGCGGACCGGATGTTTTTTACAGCGGAATCTCTAAATCTTATTCCCATCGCTGTCTCACCTTTCCATTGCTTCTGTCTGCATTACTTGGTTGAACCCTCCGGAAGGTCATGCGTCTTCGACGTAGCCGCGCCGTGCAATCCGCCGCCTCCACTCAGCTTTTCCAATTCATCCAGGTTGAGTGCTCCGGACTTTTCGTCTCCCTTGAGCTCTTTTTTCTTCTTATCTTCCTTATCGTTCATGACGGATCCTCCTTTCTTATTTCACCTTCATGGTTTTCTTGAAACCTGTCTTTTTCTTTAATTTCTTTTTGTACTTTTTCTTTGACTTGTTCGGTACATCAAACACGGCTTTTTTAGGAATACCGTTAAATGCCTTGTTACCGATCGTCGGTGCTGCCTTCGACTTGAAGATCACCTTCTTCAGTTTCTTGCAACCGCTGAATGCGTTCGCGCCGACGGTCTTTACATTCTTACCGATCGTCACCTTCGTCAGCTTCTTGCAGTTCTTGAAGGCATTTTTATTGATCTTCGTTACCTTAAGTGTCTTGCCTCCGATACGAACGGTCGCCTTGATGTTTGCTGTCTTCAGCGTCTTCTTCGCGCCTGTCACGACAGCAACCTTACCGGACTTCTTGTAGTTTACACCGCCGACCGTCGTCTTACCGGAACCACCGGCTACATTGACGGTTACGGAGTAGGTCTTGAGCGCCGTGCTCGGCATGGACGGATATCCGTTCAGCTTCTCACCGAAGGTGCCGCTGAACTTAGTGTCTGTCTGATTCTGGTTGGTAACATTATTCTCCGTATCCGCCGGCATAGCGATCACCTTCACTGTCGTCGTACCTTTCTTACGTCCGGTAATAATACCGTCACCAGATACGGTAGCCACCTTCGGATCCGACGATACATAGACCGCCTTGACGCCCGGTACTTCGCCCTGCTTATCCCAGGTCTTATCCGTCGACTTCAGTCCCAGTCCGTAGTACTTCTGACCGATACCGATATTGGCCTCATTGCCACCCGAAAGTTTGGCAGCCAGCTTGGACATCGCTGTCTTTTGCGCCTTCGTCGCCTCACGGGTAATCAGCGTCGTGGTGCTCTGTCCGGCAACCTCAACATAGAAGGTTCCTGTCTCAAGGATTCCGCCGTTCGCTCCGGCTCCCGATACAAACTGTGTCGCCGAATTGGCCTTAACCCGTGCTCCGTATATTGCTTCTTTTCCTACGCCCAGCTTGTCGATCGATACCGTCGCAAGCTTGGTCTTCTTGTTGTTCTTCATCACTCCGATCGTTGCCTTCTTGGCAGTCGCATACCGTCTTCCTTCATTGGCAACCTCGAAGTCAACATTGAATACATCTCTCTGATCGGTTTCCGTTACCTTCAGGTTGTTCACCGCGATCGATTCACGCAACGTCTTCTTGACAGTCTTCGTATCAAGCACTGCTCCGTTCGCGCCGGTTACCGTGATCGTTACCTGTGTCTTCGTAGCATCTTCTGCCGGTGCCAGGTTACAGATCACTTCTTCCGAGGATCCGCCGAGCATGTTGTCAAACGTGATACTGTCAGTCGGCTTCATCTTCTCCGCATCGTCCGAATTGGTCAACAGGATTGACTTTCCGTCACCGTCAACTGCCTTTACGGTCAACTTCTCCGATCTTGCCAAACCGTTGTTGTGGATGTTGAAGGCAACCCTGTTATCCTTTCCTGCCACAACGCGATCCAACATCTCTTCATCTGTCTCGATCTCCGGTTTCGTATCCGGTACTACATTCATACCGATAAGATCCTTCTTACTTGCGATCGATGTGTAAGAATCCTTCTTATTCTTGGTCACACTCGTGCCTGCCTTAACGGCAACCAGCTTGAGGTTTCCTTCATTCGTCACTTCGGTTGCAACCTTATTGAAGTTTGTTCCCTTGTAATTGGTTACCTGTACCGGCTTGGTGATCTCCGTGTCCGTATTCTCATCACCGGCTTGGATACGCGCCATCCAGAGCTGTGACTCGATGAGTCGATTCTCCGGCTTCGCTGCTTCCTCACTCTCCTCGTCGATGCCATCCTTTGTCTTTGATATCGTCTCTGTCCAGGTAAAGTAGGTCACACCACCCGTCGCGGAAACATCAAAGTCCGTGATAACACCTTCCGAATCCTCCTGTCCATCCGGATAGTAGGCTTCTCCGTCTTTCTTGTCTGACGGATACCCTTCATCACCCGGGAACAGAACCTTGTCCTTGATATGACGATGTCCGTCCGCGATCATAACTGCCGGCGTATAGGCTTTCGCGTACTCTGCCTCTTTCTGCTTAGCCGTCATCGTCGGCGTGATCTTCGGTGCCGTCTTATCCAGAATATAATAAGTGGTCTTATCCGTCGTTCTCTTGATCACGTGATCCTCGAGGTTCTTCAGGGCGAACATCATAAGATCACCGTCATGGATCCATGCCAGGTAGGTACCCTGATCATTTTTCACGAACTTCACATTGCCATCTGCTACGTTGTCACTGGTGATGATGATAGGATGGATCAAATGCCCGTGCGTAAAGTCAAAATACTGCAGGTAGATATCACGATCCTTGGTGGTTCCGAGATCCTGATCATAATCCACGGTGTATGCGAACATACCGTAATCGTCACCCGCCGAACTCTTGTAATTCACGGCGTCACTGTCTATGATACGCGGCGCTTCCTCGACGGATACTGTCTTTGTCGATCCGGACACCTTGGTATTCTCGTTTACAACACCGCAGTCCTGATCCGGTGCCATCTTCGCGGTACCTTCCACCTTGTGCCCCTTGAATATACGACTCTCGGAAATCTTACCGCTTCCGTCCAGCATATCATTTGTCCAGTAGCCTTCACTGTCGACGGACTCATCGATATACACATCGGCTAAGGTTTCAAATGTAACCTGTCCATACCAGACATTCTGGTAACGGGCAAGGTCATAGCCCGCATCTTTGATATCCTGCAAAACATCCTGATCGGTCAGCTTCGTGTAATCCTCGATCCACTCACCGTCCGTTCCGTTGTCACCGCTGAAACGATACTCACGATACGCCATCTTGGAATAGGTCGGATATGTGACATCACCTACCTTCTCACCTTCCGACTCCGTATACTCATACTCACACTTGGTGTAGTAGCAGATCAGGCTCTTCTTGGCATCACTGTAGATGATATTCGGCTTCAGGTCGGCGGATCGGTCATATCCCATCGTCTTCGCCTCAGCATCCTCTGTTGTATCCCTGGTGATCTCCATAACATCACCAAAGGTCTTGGTGGACTTGTTGAAGAATCGGCCGCTTAAGTTCTTCATCTCCAACGTATCCGTTTTCTTGGTCTTATCCGTAAACTCCGCGGAGGAGTCTACCCATACGGCAATCATACCGCGATCACCGAGATCTACAAGCTTCACGTCATCGTCCGCAGTTTTATTATTATCGAGCAATACCGGCTTACTCCAGGTACCGGTCGAACCGGTATAGATGGTGTAGTAAGCAGCCACTTTATTAACGTCCAGCTTACGTGACGGATCCGCATCGAGGAATACCGCCATATAATTGCCACCGCCGATGCTCTTGATATCGACTCTGGTTCCCGCGTATACCTGCTGCTGCAGGGACTGCATCAGCACACCCGGATCGTTCGAAGCGGTTGCCTTGATCGAAAGACTGTTCTCATCGATCGCCTGACCGGCATCACCCTGCCAGCCCGGTCGGGTAGCCATATAATCAAAGTCAGTTGCCTTCATCAGAGATGCGTCTTCCGCGATATATTCTCTGCTGTCAAAGCCTTCTGCCGAAAGTGGCAGTGTTCCGAAGAGCCGCAAAGGCTTGGTTTCCCACTTCCATGTATGCTCAAAGATCGATACTCTCGCTTTGATCGATGCCGACAGTGTTACGGAACCGTAGTTACCGTTGTTTCCTGCCCGGTATCCGGCGTAGAACTTCATCTTGAACTGTGCTTTACCGTCTACCTGAGCCTCAGCACCGATGATATCTCCGCCCCAGGATCCATTGGCTGTGATGGAAACGAACGGACAGACATCAAACACACCGGAGCACTTAAAGTCATCCTTCTCATCGGCAAACAGCATCTTCCAGATTGTCAGTTCATCGCCTTCTTTGGCTTTCTCCGTAAGGTCATTGCCGCCTTCGACCTTCTGCATGTAATAACGTCCGTGCTTATCGTATTCCAGTGGGTTCTCAACGATAAAGGTAGCTCCGAGCTGTGCCCCGACGCTGAATCCGATCTTAACCGTAATTCCGATCGGCAACATAAACTCTTTACTGAGTGAATACTCGCCGTCTGCCTGAACGACAAACAGGAAGCTGTCAAAATACAGCGCGCCGTCCTTCCTCGGATCCAGATCACGGTTAAAATTCAACGCGAAAGAGAACTTCAGGCCGATCTTTAAGTTCGCCGACAGCGAAGGTTTCTCTTTGGTACCGGTCAATTCCATAAAGACATCTTCTTCGAATTCTCTCTGAGCGGTCTCTGCCTTTTCGGTAAGCTTCTTCATGTCTTCGTCTGAAACCTTTTTATATTTCGGCTTTTTCTTTTTGGTTGTCGGGATCGGCTCACCCATGAGTTCATAATCTTCGATGATCTCATTCGTCATCTTAGCCTTCGCCAATTCCTTATCCGCCTCGGCTTTTCTCTCTGTCGCGGTTTTCTGCTTAAAAAATTTCTTCTCTACAAGATCATCCTTGGCCCATCCAAGTGTGATCGTTACCGACTGCATCTTGGCCTTGTCGAGGTTTAGATTGATTCCCTCTTTATCAAACTTAACCTTATAGTACCTCTTCTCGTCGTCTGTCAACTCTCTTTCCGCATTCACAACACTCCCGGACATACCCGACTTCTTGGAGAAGGATGCCTCTCCACGAAGATTGATATGGCTGTTGATCCATCCGATCAGCTTCACTACCGTGCTGTCACTTCCGAAAATAAAACTTGTCGCAACCATAATCGGCTCGATCGCAACCTTAAGAGAGATACCGGTCGCACGTTGCGGATAAACTTTCGCAAGCTGGTCCTCGATCTGCAGTTTCATAGTGGTTCCGGCCGGAAGTTCCAGCTTCTTCGGATTGATGAGGAAGCTGACATTGCCGGAAAGATCAATCTTGGCTTCGATTTTTTCCGCGCCATCCAACTTCTGCTGTGATCCATCCTCATTGGTTACGGTCTTATTGTTAAAGGTGATCCGATTTCCGTCTTTTCTGTAGAAACGGAGGTATGCCTTTGTCGGAATCCGAGTATTATCCTTGCTGGTAACGTTAAAACTCAGCTTATACTCCGTGTCACTGTTGTCCATGGAGTAGTACTCAACCTTTTCAAAGTCCTTTTTCGCAAGAAGATTTTTGTCATCCTTAGGTTTCCCAACCGAAGCCGACTTCACATCCATAACGGAATAGGTCTCGAGATTTACCTTGGTAAACACATTGGACTGCGCGTATACGTACCCGCTCAGCGTAGATCCGTCATCCTGGCTGTAATTGACAGAAACACTGTAGTTTCCGTCCGGCTCGATGCAGCCGCCGCCTTTCAGTTCATAATACCCGGGCCCGCCATTGTAGTAGGCATTTTTCTCCGCGGTGTTAGTCTGTACGAGTTCTCCACCCATCACGACATCCGCACCGTTGACATAGGTCTCTGATGCCTCGCCTGTGAAAAGTTCCTTATCCTTAACACAGACCGCTCCTGCCAGAACCTGTCCCTTAGCGGGGTTTGCCTTGCGGACCTCGTAGTAGATCTTCGCGTCCTGTTTATTCATCCGGTACCTTAAACTGTCTCCTTTGTGCTTCTTCACATCGGAGATTTCACTGGCATCATCGGTACCATACATAGCCTTCAACTCTTTGTTACTGAGGATACCGTCCTCATTTGTATCACAGCTGGCATCCTGCCAAAGGATCGTGTAGCGCTGATCGCCGGCCACTGCCGTATTCGTCGTACCAACCAGATTGAAACGTTCACCCAGTGCCAGACTCTTGCTCAGTGTAAATTGATAATTGGTATCCTTGGAGGCGATTCCTTCTTCTTTCTCTTCTTCCTTCTCTGTGGCATTGATATAGGAAACCGCCATCATGTCTAGGTTATCCGTACTGCCCGGCCTTGCCATAACCTTAAGAGACAGGGCTCCCTTTACGGTTTCCACTGTGATAACCGGTACCCGGTTGGCATTACCGCCTTCAAAAAACCACGTACGTGTCGTCGGTGAGAGGTCCACCTTTCCTTTCAGTGTGTTTCCGTCCTTCTCCTCTACAACCTTCATCTCCAGACCCTGTTCATCCACGGCGGTATACTTTCCGACAGAAATGCCGGACTTAGCGGGTGCCGCTTCTACGGTAACCGTATCCAGCATCGTTGTCTCAAGCGCCTTGCTCGGATCCTTGTCCATCTCATACCCCTGGTAGATCCCGGATCCATCAGAACTCTTGAACACATAGCGAACCGTTCTCGGGCGGAATACCGGTGCCAATACGATACAATTCTTGATTCCGTTGTATTCGTGAGCATACTTCCGGTAGTCCAAAAGGTCGGAAAACTTAAGAGTAGCGCCTTCTGCCGGAACATCGACTCGCTCCTCAATCGGAAGGTTCATCGGCTTAACCGGGTTTTCTGACGTACCGAGTGCCATAAATCCAAGGAATTCGGTATTGTTTTCCGTCGGCGAAAGACCACACGAATTTGTCTTATTCTGATTGTAATCTATCGAAACATTGATCGATTCATTCCTCAACGCTGCCCAGGCAGTTTTACTTTCACCTCCGACAGTCGCTTCAGCAAGCTGACTGAAAACAGCCCCATCCTTCACATTTTTATCTCCACTGTAGATCTGCTCGATATAGGAGTTGGACTGCTTGTAATCATCATTTATGATGGTAACATTATACTTTTTATAGTAGATACGTACTTGATAGATCTCGATACTGGCTCCGGTCACACGGTTGGCACCGACACCTCTTACAAAGTACTTCAATTTTCCTGTCGTATCCAGTTTCCCATCGAGTTCCAGTGTACAAGTGGTCTTGTTAATCTTGCCTACGGACGTGTTCTTAAAATAGTATGGCGTTTGTCCGCCCTCATTATCAAACACGCAGAATCCGACCGATCGATCAAGCTGCCACTGTTCATTGTACTTAATAAAGAGGAACCTATCGTAAGTCTTGGTTCCCTCGCACCATCTCGAAGAGTAATCGATCTCGATCTTATCCACATTGGTAAAATCGATCCACTCACCCTGGTTGTCACCGGCGGTAGGAATGTCATGCCACTGATCATACTCGCCGTCATGGCCCGCCACTTCATCCGCGTTCATATACTCGATCACTTGATCCGTACAAACATGACTCTCGGGAACACTGTTGCCGGAGTATGTCAGGACAGTATAGTCGTCATCGGATGATTCATCCCATGTCTTGGATGATCCTCCGGTAAAGCGCGGTTTCCACCAGTCATCATCTGCCTTGGCTTCCAGTTTTTCCTCTGATTTTGAGGCTGTCTTATCTGCCTTCTCATATTTTGATGTCTTTTTCTTCGCCTTGGCCTTCTTTGCTTTATTAATAGTAACCTTGGCAATGCCGGAATGCTCATCCGCTTTTCCGTCACCACTGTCAATTCCGACATAAAAATACTTATCCTTTTTCGTTGACGTATTCTTAACCGGAATGGTAACCTGCTTTTCTTTCTCACCCGGAGCAAAAACGAGCGGCCGTGTTTCAAAAGCATAGTCTTCCCCGAGCTTTGCCGTTCCGTCTGTCGTCGTGATATCTGTCACGGTCATACGGGAAAGTGCCCCTGTTTTTTTCACACTTACCTTGACGCTCTCCTCACCGGCAGCTGCCACATAGAAGCTGTCTTTCATGGTGTACTTCGCCTTGACTTCCTTCTCGTCATCCGTGATATCCAGATATCCGTGGTAAGCAGCGCCCAGTTCGCTCACTTTCGGCTCCGTCAGGATCAGCATCGTCTGCTCGTCCCCCTCGGACACCTCATCATCCAGGATCTCGAGTTCAATCTGTTTTTTGTACTCACCCTTGTTAAAAATAAACGTGTACTGCGGTCCGTCGATCGCCTCAGCAATCTGCTGCACATCCGAGTCGCCCTGTTTCATGGTCTTCTCGGCTTCTTTATAATCCACGTCATTCTCGGTAAGCGCGCGCCAGTCCTTCTGCTCCTCAACCTTACCGGTCTGTGCCTTGACACCGCGCTGAAGGGGACTGAGATCGTCCTCCTTTACCTGCTTCACATTAGGCACCTTGTCTTCGGTCTTTACGATCGGTGTAGGCTCCACGGCGCTTCCACTGGCAGCCGTAGTATCCTCTGCCACCGCATCCGCCTTATACTTCGCGTTCAGTCCGAGGACGTCCATCATGGTAGTCATGCCTTCCGGTCTTTCGATTGGCTTTCCGTCCACATACAGGAGATAATCTTCACCGTATGTCGCCGTCACGTCAATCGCCTTGAAGGTTACGGATGATTTCTTGTCTGTACCTCCCTCTCTTACGATCGTGATGGTCTGCTTTTTTTCTTTTCCTTCTTCTGCTCTGTTCTGTGTGTTCAGAATATCGAACGCACCATTCGGATACCGGTCTTTCGTTTTAGCCAGTTCCTTCTTCAGAGCAGCCTCTGTCTGTGCCTGCTTCTGGGCTTTTGCTGCCGCTTTTGCCGCGCTGTCACTGCCGATACCGGCGTAATCACCGGCCAGCATGCCGAGTGCAAGCAGCACACACAGCATACGACGAATCCTTTTGTTTGCTTTCATTCGTTTCTCTCCTTTTCTCATTTCCGGTTACCATTTCTTCTGTTTGGTTATCTACTGTTTAATAATACACAATAATAAGACAAAAAAACGAGTAATGACACTCTATCGAATGCCACCACTCGTTTCTCTCGTGATAATCAGGCTACCTTCACGGTAACCGTCTTGGATTTTGTTTTTTTGTAATTATCATCTTCCGCAGATGTGATGATAAACTTATAGATTCCCTTGGAAGCCTTTTTCTTCAAGGTTACCTTTGTGCCCTTGAAGGCAATCTTGCTCTTAAGCGTTTTCCTTAGTGTCTTATTCGTAAAGGAAAGCTTGCCGTATCCTTTCTGGAGCACCGTAAATGAAACGCTCTTTTTTTTCAGTGTCTTGGCGGAAACCTTAATGGTGATCGCCTTCTTCGTGATGTCCTTTTCCTTTACATAAATGATATTCGTCATCCTTCCGTCATAATCCTCGGAAACGATACCCGCATCCTTCGCCAGTTTTCCGAAATCATTTATCAGATTGTCATGCATATACGGCTTTAATGTAAAGCCCTCCTCCAACTCTTCTACAACCTCTTGCACACTTTGCTCAAAGCTTTTTTTATCGACATCAATGCCTCTTTTAACCACCGGCCAGAGGATGCACGCAATATACATCTGCACATCAACCGCTTCTTCATTCTCTTCGGCAGACATAGCCTCGTAGTATTTGATCAGGTTTCCGACGGTCGTGATGTAATCGGCACCAAATACGCTCTTGATCGGGGCAAAGAACTCATCTAAGACCTTATATTTGCACAGCGCATCAAAACATTTGTAGGAATACCCTTTTCCCCACATACGGTTGGTCTGGTTCATTTTTTGATATGCGTCGATGTTACGTACGTACTCTTCCCCCTTGGCCATGAGTGTCGTTTCCAGTTCCTCGGAAAACGTATATCCGTACTTCGCCTTAAAGCGGAGCGCTCTCGGGATCGCCTCCGGGTTATACTGGAACGCAATACTTGCCTTGTAAACCGGCGAGATAATACCTTTCCAGATTCCATAGATACCATCGTGGAAATCGACAAGTTCGTCCGTCTTCATATCATAATAGATCGCATTCATGCTGAAATCCCTCTGGAAAGAATCATCTATGAGTTTGTCGCTTACCAGAGAGGTCGGATCGAACGGCGGCACACCCGGCTGGCCGTCAAATGCCTTCGGGATATTCTGATAGGTCGCAAGGTCGATCTTTTCTTCCGAATAATTGATATACCCGAACACTCTTCCTTCCGCTCCCGGATGCGTATTCAAGGAATCCCCGAAAATCTTTCCCTGCTCTTCGAGAGTGGCATTGGTCACCAGGTCAAAGTCATCAGAATCCTGTCCCATGATAAAATCTCTGGTTCCTCCGCCTACAATATAAGCATCAAAGCCATTCTCAATCAGCTTATCCGCAACCTCGATCGCATTTTTCGAGAACTGCTCCTTGCTGATCCCGTGAAGCGACTGCTTGACACGAAACTCTGTGTATGCCTGATTCTCATAATTCTTCTCAAACTCTTCATGGTTCTTCTCCAGCTCCTGGATAAGTGCCGGATTGTCAAACATGCTTGTCTTCTTCTCAGTGGCAACGGACGTCGTCGCAGTCGCTCCGATCCCCGACAAGCTGACGGAGAATACCGCAAGCGCAAGAAGGATTGACATCAGTCTTTTCCTGATCACTTTCATGATTCGTCTCCTTTCACATATGACTTATCTTCTGTTTTTATCCACTCCGCGTGTATCAGCCATTATACCACAAGACGAGCGAACCGTCAACCTTCCCCGCTCTGGTTATTCCCGCGCAAAAGCTTTACGCTGACTGCTCCGGGGGAAGGTATATCACGTGAGTATTACTGGATCTGTAACCGCAAATACGGCTTCACACTGATGAGCGTATCCTCGCTCTGCTTTACCTCGAATCTTCTCACGCCGGCATCGACGATCTTGAACTTGATTCCCTGATTCAGCAAAAACTCCGTCTCCGAAGGATACTGGGAGAAGCCACGGATCAACATACCGCTCACCTTGTCCGCACGTCCCTCGATCTCGAGGATCAGAGCCATGTTTCCACCCGAGAACCCATCCGCCACCGAGCGATACAGTGACGTACTGATCACATTCGGATACGTCGGTGTGGTACCGATCGAGTGCATCAACGAAGTCACTGTCGCCTTACCGTCTACCGTCAGGTAGTCAACACCGTACTTCGCCTTCTTACCGCTGTACAGCATCAGGTCCGTATTCAGCTTCGGCCCCGAGAGCTCCTTCTTCAGGTTCTCACTGATCGTTGTGAAGTATTCGCCACCCCCTTCTCCGTACTCGTCGGTAATAAACGTCTTATAGTTGGAACTGTCCCTACCAAAGAACGGTGCGGTCACCGCGTTATAACTGTTTCCGCTGTATGTACAGGTCGCCGGATAATCGACCTTCGAAAACCACAGGTTCGGATTGTACTTGAAATACAGCTTCTCCCAAGCCGCCACACTCTCTTCGTCTTCATCCACAAAACGTGTCAGTCCGTCTTCGTATGTGGGATCCTCACCCCCTGTTACCGTAACCTCCAGACAGAAGTACATCGTACCGACTGCCTCGATGATCGTCGTCGTACCGTTTTTCAAAGCCGTGATCGTACCCTTGTCATCCACGGAGGCGATCCTTTCATCCGAGCTGAAGAAGTAATGCTTTGTCTCCACGCCCTTCACATTCATCTCCGCCGTTTCTCCGGCTTTCAGCGGGAGCTTCTTGACGTTCTTCCCCGCTACCTCATCCTCGCTCTCAATCTTAACCTTATGCTCGTAAAAATAGTCCGGATCCTCTTCGGAGACCAGATTGACGTCGTTCTCCTCGGCATACTCGATCGCTGCCTTCGCCTTGGAGACGATATGGAAATCCGGCACCATATCATCAGCTGATACCGTTTTCTTTCGATCCCCCTCCATATGGAATCCCAGCGCGTATTGCCCGATCTTCTTCACCGACTCCGGCACAAACGCGACATCGATTTCCGTCTGGAATGCATAATCTCCGATCTCCGTGACACCGTCCGGGATCGTCACAGTGATCAGCTGCTCCGGATCCACCTCTACCATATTCGGATAGCCGAGAAGCTTCTCCCCGGTCTTATCCATCAGACAACCGTTCTTCACCGTAAAGTTCGCGTTATCCCCAAACTTCAGGCCGCCAAAATCCTTCAACTTTTTGCAACCCCAGAACGCTTCCGGATCGATCTCTTCCACCGAATCCGGGATCTCGATCGATTCCAGTGATTCCGCATTCATGAACGTCCGATATGGGATCTTCTTCAGGCCGGATGGAAGTGTTACCTTCTTCAAAAGACCTGACGTTGAGAAAAGCCCGGCGCCTATCTCCTTGATCGAATCCGGGAGAACGACTTCCGAAGACTCGCACGATGAAAATACATTATCCCCGATCGAGGTAACCCCTTCGGGAATCACGAGTTTATCCGCCTTTGTATTGGCAAAAGCGTCGTTACCGATCTTCTTCAAGCTATCCGGGAAAATGATGGCTTTCTTGACCCGGCTGTTCCAGAACGCGCTTTCACAGATCTCCTCCACACCGTCCGGAACGGTATAGGTATCGACTTCTTTCTTGTAAACCGGGTAGGCCACAAGTTTCTTTCCATCAGCGGTAAAGAGCACACCGTCCACCGACTTAAAGGCCGGATTCCCCTCTGCCACCTCGAAGTAGTTTACATTCATATTCTTGAGGGCGCCGACCGTAAGATCAGTCAGAGATGCCGGGATCCGGAAACGCGCACCTTTATCCATATCTCCGATACTTATAAACGCATCCTCTTCCATTTTTTCAACACGATCACTCAGATTGACCTCGGTCAGGCCGGTACTGCCGAAAGCCCCCACTCCGATCACCTTCGCGTCGATCTGCTGATCCTTGATCATACTGCTATCAAACGCGCCTCTTCCGATCTCATCCATCCCCTTCGGAAGCACAATGCTTTCTATATTGAACATCTTACTGAACGCATAATTTCCGATCCTTTTAACTGTCGACGGGATGTTGACCTTCTTCATAGATTCACAGTCATTAAACATCTCGTTCGGAATCTCTGTGAGCGCCGCGTCAATCTGTGCCTCTTCGAGGTTTGTACACCATGCAAAGCAATACGCCCCGACATCGGTTACGCTCGACGGGATCACGATATTTTTCAGTTTATTACACTGGAAAAATGCCCCCGCACCGATCGAAACCAGACCGTCATTCAGGTTAACGGTCTTCAGGCTTGTACACTCGAAAAATGCGTCCTTACCGATGGACTTCAAGGTCGACGGGAATGTCACCTCACCCAGTCTGGTACACTCGTTGAACGCCTTCTCATCAATCTTTTCCAGTCCCTCCGGAAAGGTAATCTTCTCTACCGAATGGTTAAAAGCAAATACTTCCTTGCCGATCTCCTTCACACCGTCCGGAATGACAGCCTCATAGACATTGTTCAGTTCGGCTGCCGTAAGGACGCCGTCAGCCGAGATCGTCCACTTTGCTTCTCCCTCGGGTAAAATATGCGGAGGAAGCGTCTCTTCCGGTTCCGGTGTCTCGATCTCCGGACTCGGGAGCTTCACCTTCACGGTACAGGTTAACTTCTTTTTCTTCTTTTTATTCGGCAGCTTAATCTTCGCGGTCACCTTAGCCGTTCCGTTTTTTACCGCCTTGATCTTGACCGAAGTCTTCTTCTTCGCCGATAGCGAGATATACTTCTTTCCCTTGGTGATCGACCAGGTGGTCTTCGCCTTCTTCGGAAGCTTCTTCACCTTCAGCGTGTACTTCTTTTTGTTTTTCAGTGTGACTGTCTTTTTGCTCAGCTTGACTGTCGCTTTCTTCGCCTGTGCCGTCTGCGCGGTCACCGGTGTAAAAAAGCCCGCAAGCAAAGTAAAAATCAACAGACAAACCAGCATCGATTTTCTACTTCTTCTCCTTTTTGTTTCCATTCTTTTCAACCTCCTGAATAGTATTTCTATATATTATTTATGCACTACTTAAATGTTCTCTATGAAAGCGCTTCTGTGATCGCGTCGAAGTCAAAATTATCGATTGCCTGACGGATTGTCTCGACGCGCTCCTTTTCTTCATCCGGGATACGGAAGCCTTCGAGTTCCTCCAACACCTCGGATATCGCCGCGTCATCGCAGTCGGTAGCCAGTTCGCGGATACGCTCATACACATCCTTAAGCAATTCCGGATCCACGGCAGGCAGCGAATCATCCGCCTCCGGCTCTTCCTCCTGTACATCCACCACCGCCGCAAGCACATCGCGATAAGCGGTATAGTCCGACATCACGCGCTCGTGATTCTCGCGGATATAATCGACATCTCCTTTCTTACCCGCCATCTCAAGCGCCTCGGCATCCGTGCCGAGCACAAGTGCTCCAATCAGGCGTGCCGAACTCTTCAACGCGTGGATCTTGATCGTATAGTTCTCCCAGTCTTCTTCCTCATAGAACCCTCGCAGTTCCTTCTCCTTGACATCGATCGAGTCATAGAATATCTGACATACGTCCTTCAGGGCGCTTTCCGAACCGCAGCCTTTCAGCGCCGCGTCCGCGTCGATCCCCGGAAGCGTATGATACACGGTCTTTACCGCCTCGGAAGCAGGCGACTCTTCGACTTCCGTTTCCGAGGTTACCACAGGTCCGGCTTCGCCCCCCTCCGTCTCATAAAGATCCGGGATATCCTCTTCATCCGTATCCTCCCTCACGAAAGCACCGAGATTGTAGTTAATATCTCCTTCATCCACATACAGAAGACCAAAGGTCCCCGGTCCGCAGTTCGCGGAGACAGCCGATGATGCCTTCTGAAAAACAACCCGCTCGAACTCTACTCGCTTTCGAACCTTCTCCTCAATCCACAGGAGGTCTTCCTCCGAGACATCCGCGTAAGTGATAAACAGTAACCCCTTATCCGGATTTCCGCGAGCCGGAAGTGCACGCCGGATGTATTTTTCATAACACCGGTGAAGACTTCCCATCATCATACGATCCACACCGAAAACATCATCTTTGACATGAAGCGACGGGCGGATCCAGAGAGACTTCAGGATCGAACTCAGGCGCTGGCTGATATGTCCGCCTCTCGCCATAAAGTCCGTACTACCGATGACAAAACTGCAGTGGATCCTCTTTTTCAATTCCTCAAGTTCATCGAGCATCCTCGGAACCGGCAGGCCACTCTGCGCCATACGGCACGCACCCATCACAAGCAGTCCCTGCGCGCTGGACAGACCTTCCGAATTCACGACCGTGACATTTTCAAAGTGCTGCGCCGCCGCCAGTGCTCGGCTGTATTCCTTACTCATACTGGCTGTCAGTGTGATATGGATCACATGGTGTGCACGCCCGAGTTGCGTGGAGAACAGGTCCATAAACTCATCCTCTGTCGGAGCATCTGACGCCACGGAATGGCTGGGATCATACATGTATCGGATCAGCTCATCCGATACCACTTCATCGCCGTCCGAAAAGACACCGTAATCGGTATATACGCCGAACGGAATGACCGGAATCTGAAGATCCCTTATGATGTCCTCCGGAAGGTCACACATACTGCTCGTCGTGATCACAACCGGAAGTTTCTTCGCATAGCGACCGGCCGTATTAATTCGTCCCTTCGTCATCTCGCTGTCTGTCGAACGATTCACCTTATCATCCGGCAAAAAGCGCAGCAGCATCTCTTCCAGCTGCTTGCCTGATACCGGCTTCATCAGATGCGCGTCAAACCCGGTCTTGTTATACAGTTCCTGATTCTCTCCCCCGGCATTGGCCGTAAGCACCACCATCGGGACATTTTTATTCAGGCCGCCAACCTGTCTTCGCATCTCGCGGAAGCACTCGATACCATCCATCTCCGGCATGAGATGATCGAGAAAAATAACATCATAGTTTTTCTTCAACGTGAGTTTCAGCGCGTCTGCCGCGCTCAACGCAAGATCCACAGTAATTCCGGTTCCGTCGAGAAGCTTTTTCTCTACCTCGAGATTCATCTCATTGTCGTCGACAATAAGGATTCTCGCCAACGGCGCCTGGAACAAATGCTCGAACTTCTCGGTCTTTCCAATATGACCGCCACCTTCGATCTGAAGATTTCCGATCGTCGTCTCGTTCTCGATCTTCTGGCGAATCGTCACCGTAAAGGCAGACCCCTGACCGTAGACACTGTCCACCGTGATCTCACCATCCATCAGCTCGACCAACTGCTTTACGATCGAAAGTCCCAGACCGGTTCCCTCGATATGGCGATTCTTCGCTTCATCCACTCGCTGGAAGGAGTCAAACAGATGCGGCAACGCTTCACTTCGTATTCCCATACCGGTATCGGAAACAACCACCTTCAGAATTACACTATCACCGCTATCATTTTCACTCTCCATGTGGAGCGTTACAGATCCTTCCTTGGTGTATTTCACCGCGTTATTCAAAGGATTGATCAGGATCTGCTTAACACGAACCTCATCACCGTACAATGTCATCGGAATCGACGGATCTATATCGACAAAGAACTTCAGTCTCTTTTCCTCGGCTTTCAGCCAGATCATATTGACGATCTCGGAAACAAGTTCCGCGACATCATAGTTGACCGGAACGATATCCATCTTGCCGGCCTCAATCTTGCTGACATCCAGGATATCGTTGATCAAAGCAAGGAGCATCCTGCCTGCTCCCTGAATATTTCTGGCATCTTTTCGTATCTCATCGGACGCGTCTTCCTGACGAAGGATGATCTCATTGAGCCCAAGCACTGTATTGATCGGTGTACGGATCTCATGGCTCATACTTGAGAAAAACTGATTCTGCGAGCGTATCGCCTCCTCGGCTCTTCGCGCCTCTTCTCTGGCATGATCTCTCTCTTCCGTGAAAAGTCGGTTCAAAAACCATACCATCGAGTAGACCAGGAATCCGACAATCACCACCGATAAACCGATATCAATGCTCTGCATGGACGACGTATGCTCCGTGACCAGATCCGGATAAAAACAGGATACAAGGATAACCCCGATCGTCTCGACTGTCACTACGGAGATCAGGATGATACGCATGGCTCCCGTCAACACGATACCTATATACATATAGGTGAATACAAACCAGATGGTGTCACCGCCGCTCATCCCTCCACCGGTGAAAAAGATAATGGGAAGGATCACAAAAACAAGTCCTATCGCGATAAGTCCCACACCGATATTGACGCAGTTTTTCCATACCGTTACAAAGGTGATGGTCGGAACCAAAATCAGACATCCCGTCAAAACGGCAATCTCCGGCCAGTTTTCCCCACAGACTATATCACCGATCAGCGCAATAACCTCACCGAACATAGCGATAACCGTCATCATGACAAGCTTTCTTTCCGTAAAATCCCTGTCGGAATCTCTCAAAAGAGACATGATGTATTTGAATGGTCTCATCTCACATCCCTCCCCTCTTCACTTGCCCCGGCTGTAGGGAGAACATGACGCATCACCCGCTCGAACTCATCGATATCAATTGGCTTGGCGATAAAGCCATCAAAGCCTTCCCGCATAAACATCTCTCTGGCTCCGCTGAGCGCATTGGCTGTCAACGCAACGATCATAGGAGATCGTCCCAGATGGTCCGCCATCTCGCGGAGTCTCTTCATCGCCTCCACACCGTCCATCTCCGGCATCATGTGATCCATAAAGATCACATCATAATCCTCGCGCTCGTATTTTTCAAGTGCTTCCTTTCCACTCTCCGCCGTATCGGAGTACATCTTGTAATCGCGAAGAAGTCCCGAAGCCACCACCAGATTCATCGGCTCGTCATCAACGATAAGCGCCGTACGGCCGGCCAACGACAGCTGATTGTGCTTCCTTGCCTCGTCATCGTTTACCTCCTCGTTATTGAGGATCTGTACGATAGGGATACCGTAAAGCGGCTTTGGCATCACCTTGATCCGGCTTCCCGCATCCGGCGCGAAGTCATTAAATGCCGACACAGCCACCGAAACTCCTCTCTCGCAGAGGCCTTCCATGTAGTCCTTGTTCTCCTCATATTCTTCCTGTCCCATAAAGACATGGGATACATTCAGCTTTTCAAGCAACCGGTCTGCCTCCTCCTGCGAATGCGCGGAGAAAAGGCGTACGCCGAGTCCCATAGCAATGTTGACCGCCATAGACTTGTAGAACTCCCTGAGAATCGGGACCCGGTGCTTTCCGGGTTTCGTAAAGAACATGATTTCCCCCGAGAAGTCATCTCTCACCCTGAGGCAAGGCGCCGGGTCAACGACCTGCTGAGGGATGGATAGTTTGACTGTGGTCCCCGCGCCACGTCGGCTATCGATCTTGACAAAGCCCAGCATCTTGTGAACAAAGCCATAGACGATCGGAAGTCCGATACCGATACCGCCGGTGCTTCGGGTTCTCTTCTTATTTGCCTGATACATTCCTCTGGATACCTGCGCGATATCCTTTCTCGTCATCCCGACACCGGTATCCGTCACCTCGATGATCAGATTGACACCGTAGTCTCTCTTTTTAGCTGACACCTTGATGTAGATGCCACCGTTTCTCGTGAACTTGATCGCGTTGCTGAGCAGATGTTCAAACACCTTGTGAAGTTTTTTGATGTCCCCCAGCATCATGGACGGAACCATCGGATCAAGGTCTACGACCAGCTCCAAATCCTTATTCTCGTTAAGCTGATGATAGTTCACCACCACATCATGAATTAACGACATGGTCATATATTTTTCTTCTTCGAGAATCAACTCATCACGCTTGATCTCCGTATAATCCTGGATACTCTCAATCTGGTCGGACAGGCGCAGTCCTGCCGCGTAGATGGCATCCACCTCTTCGCTTTTTTCCTTTTTCAGAAAAAGTCTGGACATACCGTTCACGACGTTGACCGGTGTACGCAGTTCATGGGAGATATTGGATAAAAAGTCTTCCATATCCTCTTTGATTTCATTGGTCGCGTGTTCTTCCTTCAGCCGGTTCTCCTCCTGCCGGCGATGATTTCTAACCGTAAACCGGCAGAAAAAATAGATGCACACCACCGCTCCTGTATGCAAAATAATACGGGATATCAGAAGGGCATCCAATTCTGTCATATCGCCGGAATGGTTCATCCATATCTGATTCATCATGATCGCAACAAATTCAATCACAATAGTATTCAGCATCCAGATACGATCCAAAAGAGACATCACGGTCAACATGATCGCCGTCACGACGACAACGTCGAGCTCACTGGTTTTATGCACACCGTGATAGAAAGACGCTATCAGAGCATAGACAAAAAACATCGTCCGAAATTCCATGGTCGTCCTGCGAGGGATATACACGGCCCACAGTACCACGATCGCAATAAAAATAACCGGGATCATCCATCCTTCCCAGCCAAGAAAGATCGTCTCCAGCCCCAGACCCAGATAGCCCAGGGTAATAACGGTCAATACAAATGATTCCAATCGGAACCCCTGCTTACTCTCCATAGAATATCCCTCTCAATCTCAAGTGCGGTAATTTTTCAATAAATGTACCGATGTTGTGCCTTTACGAATATGTCAATTCATCAATTCCGCGATTGCTTCAAAGTCAAACATATCGAGCGCCTGACGCGCCTCGCGGATCTTTCCTTTTTCCTCATCCGGGATCCGGTATTCCGATAGTTCATCGAGCACACTCTCGATACCGACATCATCGCAATCTACGGCAAGTTCTCTTATCTTCTCCTTGCGGTCCTGTAATTCGTCATCTCCTATCATCGGAAGATCGCTGTCTTCTGCTTCTTCCTGTTCTTCCAGTAACGGCGCCAACGCTCCTCCGACTGCCAGCGTCCGGGACAAAAGCCCCTCCAACTCCGCGTCCAGTGTCGCGGTATCACCGGCCTTACCGGCATCCTCGAG
>JAEEGL010391045.1_pt1 | contig 20894 bp, 19 predicted proteins | sample 9134231 | NCBI WGS metagenome assembly JAEEGL01 (sample SAMN16246548, study PRJNA631951) | gut metagenome | biome: gut microbiome; feature: rumen; material: fiber-attached | host: Bos | place: Iran: Karaj | collected 2018-10
GGCGGTGGTACAGGCCGTACACTTCACCCTGATAACATGGCTGCAGGTCCCGCTTCTTACGGTATGACAGATACAATGGGCCGTATGCACTCTGACGCTCAGTTCGCAGGTTCTTCTTCAGTTCCTGCTCACGTTGAGATGATGGGTCTCATCGGTGCCGGCAACAACCCGATGGTTGGTATGACTGTTTCCACTGCAGTTTCCGTTGAAGAGGCTGCTAAGGCAGGCAAGTTCTGATAACTGATTTACTTAGGACGTAAACAGAGGCGGTGTGAGCGATCACGCCGCTTTTGTTTTGCCCGCGTTGCATTCTCGTTTCACAAAAAGGCGATTCTTGAAACCAAATCTGCAACGGAAGGCCTTGGTTGCATTTTCGTTTCACAAAACGGCAAATCCCGAAACCAAATCTGCAACAGACCCGGCCGCCGCACATTTAGTGATAAATCATTAATAATTCTCTTACAAAACCGTATTACATATGTATATCTGAGGGCTTTATAATACTTGTAAGAAAAGGGAACAGCATCATACGGGGGTGATAGTATGATCAGCATAGATGAGGCAATCCAGAACCGTCACACGGTCAGAGAATACAAGAAGACGCCGATACCCGACGATATCGCGTCGCAGCTCCGCGAGCGCATCAAGCAGCTTAATTCCGAATACGGTCTCGAGATGAGGCTGGTCCTGGGCAGCGGCGATGCGATCAATGCGCTCTTCAAGTTCGTCAAGACCAAGAACGTCAATAATTACATAGTACTCGCAGGCAAGAACACAAAGGATGTCGAAGAGAATCTCGGCTACTGCGGAGCTGATCTCATGCTAATGGCGCAGATGCTCGGGCTCAATTCCTGGTGGGTCGGAGGCACGATCAACAAGGGTGCCGCAAGGACGACCGGACACATACCGGACGGTTGCAGGATCACGGGCGTCATCGTTATCGGCTACGGCGAGAACCAGGGCGTTCCCCACAAGTCCAAGAAAGCGGAAGACATCTCCAAGTACTACGGCGAGGCTCCTTACTGGTTCATGAGGGGAGTCGGTGCGGTACTTCTTGCGCCCACGGCCATGAACAGGCAGGACTTCAAGATCAGGGGAGACGGCAACAAGGTTCTCATCGGTACCGGCGGCGGTGCGATGGCAAAGACGGATCTCGGCATCGCGAAATACTTCTTCGAGGCAGGTGCGGGCAAAGAAAACTTCACCTGGAACATCGAGTAGTTCCTGCAGATTACATTTAAAAAACATTGCCGCATTTTCTTTACTAAGATAAATCAATAGTGTTATGCTGAATTGCATAGCAGGCTGTTTTAATGGGAAAACGCGGAGGAATATCGTATGGCAGAATTGTTTGCCGAATTTCCTTATCTGACTAATGACAAGGTAATAATCAAGAAGATGGAAGAGTCTGATGTTCCGGCGCTTGCCGAGATCAGCCGTAACGATAACGTCTATAAATACATGCCGCCCTTCCTTTATCAGAAAAGTGATGCCGCACTTGCGGGTGCGATCAAGAATCTCGGCGGAAGGGATTTCGAGAGCAAGAAGTGGATCATAGCGGGTGTGTACCCGGCAGACGATCCGGCAAAGCTCATAGGTCTTGCGGAGTTGTTCGATTATGATTCTGCAGAAGACAGGATCAACGTCAATTACAGGTTCAATGAAGACTATTGGAATCAGGGTTACGGCACGAGCACGGTCGCGCTGTTAAAGGAATACCTGACGGAATATATCGGCATCGGCAAGCTTATCGCATATGTTGTGACTGAGAATGTCTATGCGGCCAAGGTGCTTACGAATAACGGTTTCGTTAAGGGCGCGGATTCGATCAGGGAGAAGAGCTGGTCGGGCAGAGGAATAATTACTCTCGACGTATATACTTACGTGAAATCCTGATCAGACTACAACGGTATTCCTTCCGTTTGATTTACCCATGTAGAGTTTCTTGTCGGCTGCAGAGACTGCTTCGTTGATGCGGTCGTCTATCTCTGCTTCGGTCACTTCACCGCTGATGAATGTGTTGACGTCCGCGACGCCTATGGTCATGGTGACCTTGATCTCTATGTCGTTCCACTTGACTGTCATGTTACGGATCTTCGAGAGAAGTGCGTTGGCGTTCATGCCTGCTTCGTCGAGGTTCTCGTTGTTGAAGACGAACAGGAATTCCTCACCGCCCCAGCGTGCCGCGATGCCGTGAGAACTCATGTATTCAGAACAAAGGACTGCCAGCTGCTTCAAGACTTCGTCGCCGGCTTCGTGTCCGTATGTATCATTGACCTTCTTGAAGAAATCAATGTCGCCGATCGCGATGCAGACGCCGTTGGGGCAGACACCGCGCATGACGTTCGAGATGGTGCCCGAGATGACACTTCTCCTGTTGGGAAGCTTTGTGAGCGGATCGTGCTCGGATATGAGCTTGAGCTTCTTGTTGTACTGTGACAGCTTAGCTTCCGTTGCCATCTTGTCTCTTGTGAAGATGGAAAGTATTACGATCATCGATGTAAAGATCGTTAAGATGTTAATGATCTGGAACAACAGCGTGATATTGTAAGGGAGTTCTTCTGCCGGAGGGATGTTGACGTGCCAGGAATAAAGAACCGTTCTTATGGCAATGACACCGAAACTCAGGAAGAGCTTTACCGTCTCGGAGGCATACGTTCCTACGAAGACGAGAAGCAGCAGAACGAAAACAAAGTGCTGGATACTGCACTCCCAGCCCCACTGCATTACGAATCTCATCATCCAAAAGATCGTGATAACGGAATAGATAATGAGTGCCATGGTATTGTGATCTTTATATGTCAGATAGACGGCCATCGCAAATGCCAGAAAACACATGCCGCAGGTGGCGACGGTCCCCAGTCTTCCGTAGGTGCCGAATACTACCATCAAGACCATATAATAGAAGCACATCAGGCAGGCGTTAATGCGGACAATAAAAGATACCCGGTTGGATTCGTTCTCACCGGTCACATCTTTCCAGATTAAGTCGCTTATCTTACTCATATAATTGAATTCTATCACCATCGTATTTTTGATTAAATAATATTTAGCGTGTTAATACTTTTTTTACGCGTACTCCTTATTTGTTATATGGAGCAGGAATTTGATATATAATTGTCTAAGAATATTTTGAGGAATAAGAGGTAGAACTTAATGGCATTATGGAACGCCAGACCGTTCGGTCAGAATGGATCTGATCCGTTCGGAAGAAAAACGAATTCGCAGGAGACGGAGTCGCTGACTGCCGAGTCTTCCAAGTGCCCGACATGCGGTGCGAACATTTTCTATGAACCGGAACTCCAGTCGATGATGTGCCGCGACTGCGGTAATGTTTATTCTCCCGATACAATGGAACTCAGAGGCTCTCTCGGCATTTCGAAAGAGCACGATTACATGGGCGACGACGATATGTCAGAAGATGACAAGATGCGTCACGAGATCGTCTGCAACAGCTGCGGCGCGGCTCTCATTGCCGATGAGAATACGATGTCGACGATGTGCCCGTTCTGCGGCTCGCCGGCTCTTATCACCAGAAGACTGACGCGTGAATTCAAGCCGGATTACATTGTGCCCTTCAAGATTGATAAGGATAAGGCCGAGAAGATCATGACTGACTGGCTCTCGACCAGGAAGCATACACCCGTAGGATTCAGGAGAAAGTTCCGCCTTACCAAGATGACCGCACTCTATGTTCCGTTCTGGCTCCTTAACTGCGGGGTCAATTCCGATGTGTCGGGTACGGGAAAGTACATCAACGGACTTGAGACTACCATTTATGAAGTCGATTCGACGATAACCTACTATGTCAAAGGCGTTCCGTTCGATGCTTCGATCAAGGTCGCAAACAAGCTGATGGAAGCGATCGAACCCTTTGATTACAGCGAGATGGTAAGATTTGAGAGCAAGTACCTGCAAGGCTTCTATGCCGATAAGTATGAGCAGCTCCCGACAGAGATGACCGAGAGGATAATGAGAAGGATCAACAGATTCTCGAATTCCGAAGTCGACCTGATCGCCAAGAGATACAGCGAATACGAGAACAGGATGATCAAGGGCTATACCTGGATGAGTGACATCAACGTTCAGTACTGCCTGCTTCCGGTTTGGTTCATGACCGTTGAGTTCGACGGCACCAAATATCAGTTTGCCGTAAACGGCCAGACGGGCGAAGCCGCAGGGCGTGTCCCTACATCCCGTATCTCCGATACTCTCGACAGACTGGCATTCCGCATGAGAAGCTTGTGGCTTCTCATTCCGGGCGTGTTGGTATTCCTGTGTGCGATAATAGGCGGCATACTCGTCTCAATGAACGATAGACATGTACAGCCGTTCATTGCTTTCGTTCTTATCGGATTCCAATTCCTGACACTTGCCTGGATGTTCCTGGCGATACTCGTTAAGGCCGGGGTATTCCAAAAACTGTTCAAGAGGAACAGGACCGCATATGAGATCAACGATTACGATGCCGATCCGGGACTTGACGCATATTTTGATTCAAGGCGCCACTCTGATATCAAGGTGGACGAGAAGTTCCTCCGCCATATAGTAAAGATCACCGACGAGAACGGAAACGTCATCGACGAACATTCGGTCGAAGTGTGATGTATATACGGCGGTGAATGTTTATATCAGCTGCATCAGTTTGCACTGATCAAGGCCGTAACTCCAGAACTCTTCTCTCGGAAGATGCTTGATATTGCTTATCAGGCTGCAGTTCATCGCGCCGTGACCGACTATCAGGATATCCTTGCCTTCTTCCAGCTTGGGGTAGACCAATTCATCCAGGAAAGACGCCGTTCTGGCGTTCAGTTCCTCGAAAGTCTCGGCACCGCCCACGGACTCCTTGTATGAAGCGGGATCTTTGAACAACACGTTGATGGGGCAGTCCGGGATCTTGAAACTGTGTTCGATCCCTTCGTAGTCTCCGAAACACATTTCGAGAAGCCTGTTGTCTGTCACGATGGGCACATTCCTGCCTTCGAGCACCAGCCTGGCAGTCTCCGTGGCTCTTACGAGCGGAGAAGAATAACATATATCGAAATGCGTATCGATATACTCGTCATGTGCGGCCCTCGCCATCGCGCGGCCTTCTTCGTTCAGGGGAATATCGGTGCGTCCCTGCAGTTTGTGACGGAGATTCCAATCCGTTCTTCCGTGTCTCATAAGATAAAGCATGGGGATATTATATCCTACGGGCAGGATTCGTAAATTACTTTCTTTGCAACAGCATATGCTCGGTTTATAATATTAATGAGTTTTTCGAAATTATGGGCGGTAGTAGAATGAAAAAAAGAACGATCCTGTTGGTTGGCGACGGAAACAACGATCTTCTCGATATCAAGGCTCTCCTGGAAGATGAGTTCAATATCGCATACTACTTTGTCGGTGAACGCAGATTTGAGCAGGTGAAGAACGAAGTAGGTTCCATGTCCGCTGCCATCCTCTCGGTTACCGAAGCTGCATCCGAAGATTATAATCTCTTTGAATGGATCGCCAGCGACAGCATGATCGCCGGAGTCCCTCTGTTTGTATATTGCAAGAATGAAGAAGAATTCAAGTTATCTGAAAAGTGTATCGAACTGGGCGCTGTAGATGCCATTGTTCCGCCCATAGGAAAGTTCCACCTTATCCACCGTATCGAGAACGGCATAAAACTAAAAGAATCGCTTACTTTCCTTAAGATCGAGCAGATGCTCAAAGTGCTGCCTTCCAACATCTACCTTAAGGATGAGAAGGGCCGTTATGTGTTTGCCACGCATTACTGGCATCACCTTGATCATTCAGACGATCCTGACTGGACCATCAGAGGCAAGACCGATCTGGAGATACGTAAGGATAAGGCTAATGCGAGAAAGGCGCTTCAAAGCGACCTTCAGCTGATAGCGACAGGCGTCGGAACGAGGTATGTGATCGAAGAGAAGGCTGACGGCATCAGTGATTTCCTCGAGATCATCAAAGAACCCGTCAAAGATGCGGAAGGTCATGTCACCGGAATCATCGCCATTATCAATGATGTTTCCGAGACTGTCCGGATGAGAAAGCAGATAGAAGAACTTTCCATCAGGGATGTCATGACCGGTCTGCGTAATAAGCGCGGATATGAACTCGAGGTCGAGCGTGTAGAAGCGGATTACAAAGAAAACGGTAATCCGTACGGCGTGATCATGATCGACATGAACGACTTAAAGAAGATCAACGATACATACGGCCACGAGCAGGGTAACGAAGCCATCATCCGTCTTGCAAATCTTATCTGCGATATCTTTATGCACTCGCCTGTCTTCAGGATCGGAGGCGATGAGTTCGTCGTGATCCTTGAGAAGAATTCTTTCGAGGAGAGGGAAGGACTTGTTACCGATTTTCTTGAAGCAAACGATGCCTTGAGGAATGATGCTTCCCTGAACGAGTGGGAGAGAGTATCGGCGGCGCTCGGAATGGCTGTCTTTGATCCTGAGAAGGACAAATCTTTCCAGGATGTCTTCAAGCGCGCTGACAGTGCGATGTACGAACACAAAAAGAAGATCAAGTCAGAAAAGGGCTAAGCCATGTTTATCAACAAACTGAACCAGCTGTATAAACCTGCCAGGCTCTTATACTATGTTGCTGCGTCAGAAGAAGATATCATCGCTTTCTCGAAAGGCATAATTCCCGATAAGATATACTCATATTCCGGTTCGTTTGGCTCGTATGACTATCCCGGAGTATTCTTCATCAAGTTTTTGGATACTCCCGTAATCGGCATTGAGTTCAGGGCAGATGATGACAGGATCAAGTATCCCGAGGATCTTGATTCGATAAAGCTTGAAGGTTCATTCTTCTTCTCGGGCGAACTGGATGATGAAATCTCTATCAGCCGTGAAGACATCACCGATATGTTCATGCGTGTCGCAGGAGACGATGATGCGCACAGGGTCTACAGCGACCTTTCCATCAAGCCGGAATCGGAAGTGATATCTGTCTTTTACTACGCGAAAAAGTTCCGCATCCTCTACGAGTGCTCGTTGGACGGCGAGGTGGCAGAGAACATCATAAAAGACGACGTAGAGAAGTTCGATAAGTCATTCCTTTACAAGATGGCTTTCTTTGAACCGATTACCGGACACTATAACTGGAATCATCTTGTATCCTTCCTTGAGATGCCGACTGACAGCGGCATAAGCGACTATGCGTTCGTGCATTTCGATATCAAGAGGTTCCGCGTGATCAACGAGGTGTATGGACACACCGTAGGCAACAAGGTGCTGTGCAAGGTGGTCGAGGCCATGAACAATGCGAACTTTGTATATGCGAGTGCGAGGTGCCACAACGACAATTTCGCGATGATGATAAAGGACATGCCGGAAGAAGAGACGGTGAGAGTCTTAGGTGAGTTTTTTGAGTCGCTGTCACGCCTTGAAGAGGACCCGAACTACAGGATCTACTACAGGTGCGGAGTGGTCCCGATGCAGAAGACGATCCTTGCGGGCAACCGTGTGGCTGATGCTGCCAAGATGGCGCAGGCACTTGGCACCGAATACGACAAGACTGAGATAACCATATATACCGACAAGATGTACGACGATATCACCTGGGGCAATTTCATCAAGGCCTATGTGGATACAGCCATAGCAAATGACGAGTTCCTCGTATATCTCCAGCCTAAGTTCGATATCCGCGTGGATGCGATCGAAGGTGCGGAGGCCCTGATAAGATGGAACTATAAGGGTAAGGAGTTCCTGTCGCCCGGAAGGTTCATACCGTACTTCGAGAAGGACGGTTCGATCGGCAAGATAGACGACATCGTTCTCGACAAGGTTTGTGCAAGACTTGCATGCTGGAAGGAAGAGGGAAAGCCCCTTTATCCGGTATCGGTCAACCTGTCGCGCCAGAGGCTCTACGATGTGAACCTGATAGACCATCTGGTCGGCATCGTCGACAAGTACGGCGTTGATCACGGTCTTATCGATTTTGAACTTACCGAGAGTGCGACATACGACAACAAAGAACACATGTTAAGTGTCCTGGAAGAACTTCGTGCGAGAGGCTTCAAGATCTCGATGGATGACTTCGGAACGGGTTATTCGTCGCTGTCGCTTCTTACCGAGATGCCGCTCGATACGCTTAAGATAGACAAGAGTTTCGTCGACAAACTCTGCACGGATGACGAGCGCGTGGAAGACATCGTTGTCATCAAGCTCATCATCACACTTGCAAGAGATCTCGGCTTTACATGTCTTGCCGAGGGTGCCGAGAGCAAAGAGCAGGTTGATCGTCTGCGCTCGCTTGGGTGTAATCTTGTGCAGGGGTATTACTACAGCAAACCGATCGCGATGGAAGAGTTTGAATCCAGATATCTGTAACGGAGGACAGAACATGAACAACACCTTTAAGAGTGCCGTTACAACAGTTCTTATCTTTTCGCTGATGCTGTGTTTATGTGCCTGTCCTGCGAAACCGCCGCGCATGAAGAGCCTTATCACGGATGTCGTCGAGATAAAAGAGAATACATACGAATGCCGGTTCAAGGAACAGACATTCAAGTTCATGCTCTTCCTTCCTGAGAATAAAAACGATGATACACCGCTCATACTCATGCTTCCGGGCCTGGGCAACAACAGTTCCGCATTCAAACTGCAGACGAAGATGGATGAGACAGCGTGCCCCAGAGGATACGCGGTCTGCTATGTCCAGCCTGCTCAGGGCATGGGTGCCAAAGGCTGGGACTGCGGTCTCATGGATCCGCAGGATGTCGACAGCCTGGAATACCTCATCAATCTCGTTATCTACCTTCAGGATACATACCGTCTGTCTGAGACGAAAGCTTTCGCGGCGGGCTTTTCTAACGGCGGTTTCATGATACACAGGCTCGCCATGGAAGGATCAACTACGTTCCTTGCAGTGGCATCTGTTGCCGGCATGATGACCTCAAATGTGTGGGACAATCGCCGGGCGAAGCAGAAGATTGGCGTTCTCGAGATCTACGGCACGAAAGACAACGTAGTACCGCAGAATGGTAACGGCACGGCTGCGGCATCGCCGTATCCCGCGATAGAGGAAGTAATGGATTACTGGGCATCTGCAAACGATCTGGATTCTTCGAGCGTGGAGGCTCTGTCGGACAAAGCTGAACTCACCAAATATACAGCGCTCTTCTCCAAGACACAGGTCTGGTCCGTCAAGATCGACGGCGGAGCTCACGAGTGGCCGGAAGAGGATATCGCCGGGTTCAATACGAACGAATTGATACTCGATTATTTTGATATGTTTTGCTAATAATAAAGATATCTTCAAATAAAACTGCAAGGAGGCCGTACCATGAGTAATTCAAAACTGGCCAGCGAAAAATCAGTCTGGCTCAAAGAGTATTGCAAGAGAACCGGTGCCGCAAAAGCCAAGAGCGACAAGCAAAAGGGTCCGATCATCATGATAGTCATACCGCTCATGGTCGGCGGTGTTATAGGTTATCTGATCTACAACGGAGGTCTTAACGATCCCCAGACAGCGAGCACGATCAAGATCCTCGCAATAATCGGCGGTGCGATCTTAGTGTTCGCGCTGCTCCTCACAGCTTTGGGCAAAAAGAAGAATGTCACTTCGAGGACGGAAGAGAACCTGAACGAACTCCTGACGACTGAAGCCGAGGTCAATGCTTTCGACACGCAGATGTCAGAAGAACCTCTGTTCAAGGTAGGCCTCGATTCCCTTAATTACTTCGCGGCCAACGGGGATTACTTCTACGAGAGATTCTCTGCCTTGGGCAACGAGACCTATACTTTCGTAAGGATCAAAGACATCGCTTCCCTGCATTATGTTGTGAAGATCAAGGGGCTTGAGAAAGAATACATCATCGACTTCAGAGACGGTAAGGGAGATGTGCTCCTCAACGGCAGGCTCGACAGCAAGTCGAAATTCGACACCCTCAAGGCAGGACTCGACTCTGTTATCTCCGGACTGGAATCCTGCGAGGAGGATTCAGGCGAGTAAGCCTTAGCCTGTTTAGGATCATAAGCGGCTCGGATACTTTTTCCGGGCCGTTTTTTATTTTGCTGTTGACATAGTAGCAAAAGTATACTATTATTAGTTCATAGTAAGTATCAATCTACAACTAACTAACGCAGACAGCGAAAGGAAACAAAATGGATTTTTATACAGATCTGGCTTCGATGTATCTCGAGAAGGCATTGGTGAGCATTGTCTTTTTATATTGCCTGACAGCCATAGTGCTTTTTATCGTAGACGGCATCAAGGCAAAGAAAGAACACCGCAAGCGCAAGAAGGTCTTTACGGTAATGTTCATTATTGCATTGGTCATCTATGCCTTGGCTATCTTAGCCTTTTTGGCTTTGATCGCGATAATGATCCTGTTTTTCCTTACGTATGTCGGTCTGCCGTTTTGGTTATGGATCTTTAATTGATTGTTAAAGGGGGAATAGATATGAGATACACTGTTTTGGGACTTAACCTGGTATCAGCTGCCGGTCTGTATATATCGTACGGATTCTTCTTCGCGCTTGCCGGCTTGACATCGCTGCTGGAGTTAATGTTCGATGGTAATACCGAAGATTCGGGAATGGCATTCCTTATGACATGCCTGCCGTTGCTCATTACGACTGTTGTACTGATCTTTAACATAATCGCACAGGCAAGATTTAAGAAGACCGGAAAGTTCTTTGCCATAAGCGAGGCCATATGCGGCGTGCTGAGCGGCACATTGTACGGGACACTTATCGGAGTCTTGTACTGGATCAATGAGACATTCGAACGCATTTCAGCTAGTGAAGCATCGATCCGCATGGAGAACACATCCATATTTTTCTGGGTGCTCGGGATCATACTGAACATAGTGATCATAGTCCTGTCGATAATTGCTTCCCGCAAGGCAAGCAGTGCCCGCGTTGCTGCAGTCTGATATATACTAACAGTATAAAAAGAATTATTCTATCTGTATTGATAGTGTATTCAAATACGGTTCTCGCTCCTATACAATCAGGGTAGTTGAAATATACTTCCCGTGGGGTTATGGAGGTGAGCGTCAGTATGAAAAAGAATCTGTTGACCGGTATCGTATGGATTATTGCAGTAACAGTTGTTGTCGGTCTCATAGCCGGTTTTGTTACTTTCAGAAGCACTTCGAAGGTCGCTAACGGTAACAACGGCGGAAAAGAATTAAAACCTATCGAGATGATCACGGGTATATATACTCCTGCTTCGCTCAAGCCGGGATGCTATGTGAAAAATGGTTCAAGCATTCCTTCAAGCGATGACGGTATATGGTGTCATTGTGGGGTGACAAGCGCAGTTGTAAATGTAATCGGTACCGAGACGGATAAAGACAACAAACAACAGGAAGGTCTGCCCATCAAGAGTCTCAGTATTGTCGATGTGTATAATGGCAATTGTACGATTATATTTACTGTAGAAGGCCTCGATCACCTATATGTAGATTATGATTACCCTTTGGATAATCTGAACTATGATCCTATCAAGGTTGCACGGGCCGACGACGGTATCAAGACACAACTGTACGGTTCCGGATTTACCCTTTTAGAAAGCGCAAACAATTACAGGATTAATTTGATAATCAAGGTCATCATCATTTCTGCTGTCCTTTCCGTTGGAATATTGCTAATCTTAAGAAAACGCAGGAAAAAGAATCAAGGAGCAGCATTATGAATCACGATCTCGCAGCCAATATCAGAACTCTGCGCAAGGAGAGAGGTCTCACCCAAGAGCAGCTTGCGGAAGTTTTCGGCGTGACCGTGGGCGCAGTGCACAAGTGGGAGGCCGGGCTGTCTACCCCGGAACTGCCGTTGATATTGGAGATGGCGGACTTTTTCGACACGTCCCTTGATGTGCTGATAGGTTTCGAGGCGCGTGACAACAGGACGGATGTGCTTGCTGCGAGACTTCAGAAGATGGCCTATACCATGGACCCGGACGGTCTTGCGGAGGCAGAGAAAGCTCTTAAGAAGTACCCCCATAATTTTGCGGTCGTCTTCAGCTGTGCATTGCTGTACGGCGTTTACGGCATCAACCCGAAGAACAAGAAACACCTTATGCGTTCAGTCGAACTGTTTGAGCAGTCGATAACCCTGATCTCCCAGAACAAAGACCCGGGAATAGACGAGACTGTTATCTACGGTCAGCTCGCAGTCCTGCACCAGACGATGGGGAACACCGGCAAGGCCCTGGAGATCTACCGTGCGCACAATGCCGGCGGCGTATACGATATCAGGATAGGGCATCTGCTCACGCAGAAAGAGGATTACAAGCAGGCGGATGAATACCTGTCGCGTGCTTTCGTGAAGCAGTTGAACGACAGGGCCGCATTGATAACGGGCAAACTCAATTGCTATCTCAAGGCTAAGGACTATGCCGAGGCAGGGGCACTCATCGAGGCCGCCCTCGCCGAGAACGAGACCTACCGCAAGGGCGGTAAACCTAACGTTCTCGATAAGTTTGACTGCGTGCTCCTTACTCAGCTTGCGTTTATCGAACTTGAGAAGGGTCATAAGAAGAAGGCAAAAACTTCCCTAACCCGCGCACGCGAGATAGCTGCAAGGTTTGATCAGGCACCGGACTACGATGCCAAGAACCTGCGTTTTGTCACTTTAAGTGAGAGCCTGATGATGCACGATTCATTTGGTAACAGCTGCATAGAAGCAATCGAAGGAATGGTTGCAGCGCTGAAGTCTCCGGAGCTTGTGGCTGTGTGGGAGAGCATTGGTGGATAAGAAGATGACAAGGTGTGGGTGCTTATACCTTTGATTTATAATTATCCGCTCACTTATCCGCTAAGCAGCGGATTTCTATAGCGGATTCTCGGTTTGCAGGTTTCAAAAACCTCGTTATCCGCTCGCACATCCGCTAAGCAGCGGATTTCTATAGCGGATTCTCGGCTTGCAGGCTTCAAAAACCTCGTTATCCGCTTGCACATCCGCCAAGTAGCGGATTTCTGTAGCGGATTCTTGGCTTTCCAGGCTCTAAAACCTCGTTATCCGCTCACACATCCGCTAAGTAGCGGATTCCCTTAATGGCTTTTGGCGGTATCACCCCCGGCATTTGTTATTTTTAATGTCATTAGAAAGATACCCAATGACTTCCGCTTGGCAACAGTTGGACTCTTCTGAATATCTCAAGATTATGATATAAATTAACTGATACATTCTTAGTGGAATAAGGGGGTATTGGTTATGGGATACAATTTCTTTAAGATCACGCAGTTAAAGGAAAGCTTCAGACTGAAACTGAATAATTTCGTGAATTCTTTGGGTTCGGCCATCGGTGACGGAAAGAATATTCCTTTTGCCGACAACGACATCAGTTACGTTCTTAAGCTTCAGCACGACCGCATCAAAGAGAAAGGCCTTAACCTGGAAATGGAGATCTATGACAGGGACAAGGAGCACAATGCTACGGTCGGTTCAGAGTGGAAAGATGCACACTATGAGAGCTATGTCTGCAACGAGCAGTTAGGCATCAAGAGGAAGTTCACCAAAGACGGCAAAAAGATCTACTCGGATAACATAAGGAGCGTCTTCTACACAACGATAACGGATGTTACTACAGGCATTCATCCTGATGATGAGAGCATAAGCTGCCCGAACTGCGGATCTGTCAGCACGATAGCGCAGATCCAGGGCGGATGTCCGTACTGCGGCACCGTGTACAAGATGGATGACCTGTTCCCCAAGGTCACAGGTTACTATTCGCTCGAAGACGTCGGTATCACAGGCAACGAGCACAAGGCCGGCATGATACTGACCGTCATAATCACAGGCCTTGTCTTTGCCCTGATACCGCTCATCCTGGATTTCCCTGAATTCATGGCATTCCTCAGGGGTGAATCCGATCAGATCGAGATCATCCTCGGAGCGCTGCTTATCATCCCCGTCGGACTGTTGACCGGATACTTTTTCTACAGCATATTCCTTTTCATCAGATTGATCGTGGTCGGTTCAAGCCAGTCTGCGGGCAAGTGGGGCACGATAGGATCCAGGTCGAAATTCGAGCAGCAGATGAAGGCATACAGCCCGGAGTTCTCTTTCGAGTACTTCACGAGCAAGGCGATCTCCCTCATCAAGACTGCGGTCTATGCCCCGAATGAGCAGGAATTGCTCTTCTATAAGGGACATCCGCTCGCGCCTGATTTCAAGGACATAATCGACATGAATTTCGGCGCTGCGCTTGGTGTTGCCGGCATAACGGAAGAAAACGGTGCCGTCACCGTCACGACAGATGCATTCTTTGATGTACTGTACTTTAAGAATGACAAGATCAAGTTCAAGAGAGAAACATACCGCGCAGTGTTCTGGAGAAGGACGGACATCCCGATCAACATGCAGTTCTCCATGACGAAGATCCAGTGCCCGACATGCGGCAGCAGCTTCAACGCTATCCAGAACAAGATGTGTCCTTACTGCGGACATGAATACGATATCACTTCGCAGGACTGGGTGCTTACGGGACTTTGGCGCATATAAGCCTGATCAGCGGATTATAAAGTACAACCCCAGTAGCACTGCCAGGAATAAGATGTTTACGACGGTAAAGGCTCCGATGTAACTGACGGACTTTTCTTTCGAGCGCGGGAGCGCCGCATGGAACTTGTATGTGATGAGGCTTGCCATGCTCGCGATGAGTGTTCCAAGGCCGCCTAAGTTCGTGCCGATTACCAAAGCCTCGCTGTTTTCCGTGAAAGCAGACAGCAGAAGCGCTGCAGGGACATTGCTTATGACTTGCGATGCCGCAACGGCCACGAGGACAGGAGATCTTCCGACGATGCCGGAGACCCAGGTGTTGACAACATCTATCCTGCCCATGTTCCCGACGAAAACGAAGAAGAACACAAATGTTATGAGCAGGGTATAGTCGACGCCCTTGAACGCCTTTCTGTCCATAATGAGCATGACCGCAACGAGCACGCCCAGGGCAATAAGGAAGTGCAGCACTCTGAGCACCACCAGAAGGCTCAAGGCGAAAAGCGCGATGCATACCGCGGCTTTAAGCGCGGAGATTTTTTCCTTTTTCGCCGGCTGTTCGTGCGTGATCTTCATGTCTTTGCACAGCACGAAAACGGCCGCCGTGACAAGTGCGAGCGAGCACAAGGAGAAGGGGAGCATCAGCAGGGTAAAATGCCCGATCTCCATGCTGTAGTGAGTGAACAGGAATATGTTCTGGGGATTTCCGATCGGAGTCTGCATGCTGCCGAGGTTGGTCGCGACGGTCATCAGGATCAATGTGAAGGTCAGAGTCTTCCTGTCTTCGAACGTCTTCATCAGCGCGATGGCAAAAGGTACAAGAGTGACCAGCGTGACATCGTTGGTCAGTATCATCCCCAGAAAGAACGCAAGCCATACGAGTATGAGCGATACGAGCCTGGATGAGTGTACTTTGGATAAAAGCTTGTTGGTCAGCGTGTCGAACACTCCGAGTATGACCAGTTCTGATACGACGAGCATCATGCAGAAGAGGATCGCGAGCACTCTGAAGTCGATGTATCCGATGTACTCCATATCCGGATGCACAATAAAACAGGATACTATTGCAAGTATCCCGGAGATAAATAATACAGGGTCTTTCTTGAAGCGTTCCAACATAGCCACAAGATTGTAGTACTACGTCTTCAAAAGCGCAATACCCGTGCGGGAGCAATTATACCGTCAGGTAAACGAGGGCGGATTCTCCTTATATTCGCGCTTGAACTGATACATCCTGTCATCGGCTTCTTTCATGGCCGAGACTATGTTGTTAGTTTCCCATCCGAGAAGTTCTGCGACGCCGATGCTCGCGTGAATTGTATAGGGCTTGCCGGTACATGCCGACACCGTTGCCATCTTATCAAGGAATTCCGAAGTGAACTTCTCGGTTCTGTCCGGACTGTCCGATACCAGCACGGCAGAGAATTCATCACCGCCGAACCTCGCACAGAACTCGTCTTCGGAAAGACAGAACTTCAGCGTTTTGGCAAGCTCGGTAAGAGCAAAATCGCCTTCGGCATGTCCGTGTTCGTCGTTGATCGTCTTGAGGTTATCCATATCGATGCTGACGATACTTATGATGCGGGAGCCGTTCTCGCTGGACAGGAGTTCCTGGAGAGCATGCTCGAATCCTCTGCGGTTGTAAAGCCCCGTAAGCTCGTCCGTCCTCGCGATCCTCTTGATCTCGGCGAACTCGCTGAAATGCTTCTGATAGTAGCAGTTCTCGATAGCCGAAGAGAGTGTGGTGATATAGTTATACGCAAGCTCGTTCGGCCATTGGTCTGTCTCGGGCTTCAATACGAGATATCCGTAGATTTTATTCTTGAAGAAAAGCGGCAGGATGATGTACGCACCGGGTTCTTCAGTATCGAAAACAGATGCGGGGAGTATGTCCGTCCTGTCGAAATACTCTTTTACGACCTCAGCCTTTTGGCGGTCGTCGGCACGCATGATCTGGAGCAGGATCATCTTATCCGTAAACGGGTACTCCTGCTCGACGGAGAAGAACTTGGGATCCGACTCATCACAATAGCAGAGGTAGCCTGTATCGCAGCCGAGCGTCCTGAAGTAGTAATTGCTGACGGAAAGCACACCGTCAAGATCCGGCGCGCTCTGGTAATCGGAAGAGATCCTTCCTGCCTCGCGCAAAAGGTTCTCCTTGGCCGTGAGCCTTCTGTATGTATCTCCTATGTTTCCGCTAAGGACCTGGCAGCCGCAGCCGCAGCTCGCACGGAAGATGAATTCATTCGGGACAGTGTGGTAATGCTCAGGCCACTTGCCTGCTTCGATCTCGTCCAATATCTCGAAAGCGACTTCCGCGAATTTCTCCGGCCTGAAGGAAACCGTAGTAAGGGAAGGTCTCGCATATTCACCTTCTCTGATGCCGTCGAAACCGCATACACAGACATCCTGAGGCACACGCATTCCGCGGTTCCTCAGTTCTTCCGTGATCGATATGGCCATATAGTCGTTGGCGCAGATTATTGCCTGGGGATAGTCTATGCGGCCCTTCATAAAATGGTCCATGGCAACGGTGCCACGGTTCATCCAGTAGTTGCCTTCGTAGATTGAATTGCTGTCAACGCTCAGTCCGGATTCCTGCATCGCAGCCAGAAAACCTTCGAGACGCGCAGGAGAATCCTTATGCTCGAGCGGACCGGACATATAGCAGATATCCGTGAAATTGTGAGTCTCGATGAAATGCCTGGTCATCGAATACATTGCTTCCTTGTTCTCGACGGAGATCGTATAGAAATCCGGCTGTCCCGTCTGAAGGCAGATCACCGGGCAGTTGGCATTTGCTCTGACGAGATCGAAAAACTCGGATTCCATACCCTGTATATCGAATGAATTGGGTATCGCGATTATGGCATCGAGCTTCGAATAATCGGGAAGATAGATCATATTCTTCATGGCTATCTCGGACAGCAGGCTTCTTCCGTACGGTGAAGAATAGGATCCGTAGGAAGAGAATATGATCACATCTGCATTACGCAGGGAGGCAAGATCAATGATCGCCTTTCCGCACGAGGTCTGAAAGAACTGCGTTATCTCGCTCATGAATAGACCGATCCTTTTACGTGCCACTGAGTGCCTCCGTGAGGTGAGATCATTGCGTTTAAATAATTATAACATCAAACCGGAACAAGGTCTTCTCAAAGGGGATTATCCTGTTTTAGTCAGGAGGGTCTTGCAGAAATACAGTTACAGGCCCGCGTGAATATGATAAAATTTCTTTATGGGATATCCGTGTCATAACGGAGTTGGATAGATAGGAGAGAAAAACTATGATCACAAGAGAAAAACTTAAGACTGACGCAAAAAGTGTGCTCTCGAACACATATTGGATGTCATTTGCAGTACAATTCATCGTCTCGACAGCAGTATCAGCAATAACCTCGGTGGTGTTTGCCGTGGTTTATGTGCTCACGATCGTCCTTCAGATGGCCATTGCAGTTCCTGTCGCGCTTATATCGCAGGACGAGACCGCAGCAGTTCTTGCTACGCTTCTTTCGCCGGGCGGACTTATCATCTTCGGGTCTGTGTTTGCTCTTGCCGTCTTTGTGTCGTTCCCCGCACAGGCCGGTCTTCATTATTTCTATATCAAGAGCCGCAACACGCTGAAGCCTGACATCGGTGATACTTTTATGCCGTTCAAAACAAACTACAAGAATACCGTTTATGTCATGTTCATGGCGGCCATCAGGATATGGCTGTGGTCTCTTCTGTTCACGATTCCCGGGATCATCAAGTCGCTTGAATACTGGATGGTCTCCTATATCGTTGCAGAGAATCCTGACATCAGCTACAAGAGAGCACTCGAGATCAGCTCCAAAACAATGAACGGCGAGAAGACTTTCACATTTGTCCTTGGTCTGTCCTTTCTCGGCTGGATAATGCTCTGCATGCTGACATGGGGCATCGGTGCAATGTTCCTGCCACCTTATATGAACGCTACCTACACAGAGTACTATATGTACCTTAAGGATAAGGCCATCAGCAACGGTTACGCAGATCCCAGTGAGTTCACCAGGGATGGTGCTGCCGCACCGGTAACTGCAACAGTCTGACAGCCGCTCGCCGGCAGACGAGCCTTCTCTTAAAGAGAGAAGACCCATCCGGCCAGAGGCGACATGAATATCATTATCACTGAGAAGCAGAACGAATTGACGGAGATCAATGTGGCACGCTGCTCCGCGGGGATCATGTTGTTCAGCGCGATGTCAGACCTTATCTGCAGCAGGTCATCTGCGAACGCCGTCAGGAATCCGCCCAAAGTCATCAGATACCATATGCCTGTAAACTCTGTCAAAAGTCCGGCAGTGGCGATCACCACGCAGATTGCAAACAGTTTCTTAAGATCTTTGCCTTTCTGCTTGTGGGCGATCTGCGCCCCGACGATACCGCCCAAAGACATGATGAACAGCAGAGGTCCGAGAGTCCAGTCGGGGATTCCCGTCATCGGCAGCTTGGCCTGAAGGAAGAACAGCAGCAGGACATCTATCGCTCCGACGAAAGCGTTGCGGAAGATGAGTCCTGCGACGGTCTTGTTGCCCTTGAGGAAATTGAACGATCCGCGGTAAGTATCCTTTACTCTCTGCCAGACCGAGATGTGCTTGCGGTTTGTTATGACCAGGTTCTCGCGAAGCCCCAGGAGGATCACAAGGTTAACGGCAGACAGTCCGATGGAGAGTATCTGCGCGTTCCTGTTGCCCATGATGACCGCCACGCCGGCAAGCAGTGTGGCAAGGCCGTTGGAGATGCGGTAGATGATGGTCTGTTTCGATATATATCCGTCGTACTCATCCGCACGGTTCGCCTCGAGCAGGGAATCGTACGCAAGTGCGCTGTCAGATCCTGAAGCGAAATTCCACGACAGCGCAGAGAACGCTATCGATATGAGCACGCATCCGAACCCCGGCAGGAAACCTCTGACTACGGCTGACATCACTGCGCACAGGCAGCTTACTATGAGACTCTTTTTCCTTCCGAAAACGTCCGCGAAAACACCCGACGGTATCTCGCAGGAGAGGCTTACGATGTGGAACACGGTCTCGGCAAGTCCAACCTGTATGAGTGAATAACCGTCACTGACCAGGAGCAGTACCCAGGCAGCACCCGCGATGGAAGCATTTCCGATGAAATTTGAATAATACAGCCTTCGAAGCTGTGATCTTACTTTATCTTTAGACATAAAAAACTCCTTTGAAAACTACTGATTCAAAGGAGAAGAGCGCTTAAAAGAATTTGTGTTTTTACCTGAAAATGGGCGCACTTCCCCTTAAGGAAGCACCATCAAAACCGTTGATAAGCTGTATGTTGGGTGTAATCCAATACATAGTTTATCTGCGCCCTTTCTTGTAATCTTAACGGGATTCTAACACAGCGGATTCATTAATGCAAAACAAAAGAGACCGCACGAAGCAGTCCCTTCTGTCTTGTAATATGGCACAAAGTGAATTATCTTCAGCCTTCTCCGAAGAGTGCGGTGGACAGATATCTGTCACCTGAGTCGGGGAGGAGAACAACTATGTTCTTGCCGGGATAACGCTCTGCAAGGATACGTCCTGCCTTGAGTGCCGCACCGGAAGAGATGCCTACGAGGATACCCTCGGATACTGCGAATCTTCTGCCTTCTTCAAATGCATCTTCGTTCTCGATCGTGATGATCTCGTCGTAGATCTTTGTGTCGAGAGTATCAGGTACGAAGCCTGCGCCGATTCCCTGGATCTTGTGAGGACCTGCAGTTCCCTGTGAAAGCACAGGGGATGCGGAAGGCTCTACTGCGACGATCTTGATGTCAGGATTCTGTTCCTTGAGGTAACGGCCTGTACCTGTAAGTGTACCGCCTGTGCCTACACCTGCAGCGAAAATATCGACCTTGCCCTCGGTCTGTTCCCAGATCTCGGGACCTGTTGTCTTGTAGTGGATCTCAGGGTTGGCAGGGTTTACGAACTGGCCGAGGATAACTGAACCGGGGATGGACTCCTTGAGTTCGTCTGCCTTGGCGATAGCGCCCTTCATGCCCTTGGCGCCTTCGGTGAGTTCTAATTTAGCACCGTAAGCTGCGAGGAGCTTTCTTCTCTCGACGCTCATCGTCTCGGGAAGCGTGAAGATAGCCTGATAGCCCTTTGCTGCCGCGATAGCTGCAAGACCTATACCTGTGTTGCCGCTCGTAGGCTCGATGATCGTTGCACCGGGCTTAAGGATGCCCTTCTGCTCTGCATCTTCGATCATTGCCAAAGCGATCCTGTCCTTAACGGATCCTGCCGGATTGAGGTACTCGAGCTTAACGAGAAGACCTTCGCCTTCGATGCCTGCTGCCTTGCTGTACTTGCTTGCGCGGAGAATAGGTGTGTTGCCTACCAGTTCTGTTACGCTGTTCTTAATACCTGCCATACTACGTTCCTCCGTATATGTTTTTGTTTTGTA
>JAEEGL014497127.1_pt1 | contig 20893 bp, 17 predicted proteins | sample 9134231 | NCBI WGS metagenome assembly JAEEGL01 (sample SAMN16246548, study PRJNA631951) | gut metagenome | biome: gut microbiome; feature: rumen; material: fiber-attached | host: Bos | place: Iran: Karaj | collected 2018-10
TCCTCGCTTATCTTGGAGAAGTCAACAACTATTTGCAGATTCTTTATTGTGGAGCCGTCATTAAGGGCTATGAAACTTACATTTTTATTACCACGGCGGGTGCGTACCCACCCCTTTACAACCACGCTCTTGCCATACTCCGTACAGCTTAGAGCCTCAATAACTTTTGTTCTGGCCATTGTCTTAAAATTTTAATGCGCAAAATTATAAAAATATTCTACAAATGCTATCTGGCAAGCCATATTTCAGGATTCTGAATGGTCTTGTCTTTCCAAACCTGGAAATAGAGAACTGTCTTGTTATCCTCATCCGGGTCTGAATATATGGTACCTATGGTCTGCTTGGCGGTAACCTTGTCACCCACCTTTACGTTCACCTTGCTCAGATTAGCATATACCGTGCGGTACAAACCATGCTTTACAATAACGGCGTTATTACTGCCTGGGATGGCAAAGCACTGTGTAACCTCACCCTCAAACACTGCACGTGCCTTGGTTCCCGTAGGACACTGGATATATATTCCCTTGTTGTTTGTGGTTACATATTCAAGAACAGGGTGCGGCTGAATACCAAATGCTCCCACTACCAGACCCTTGTCAACAGGCCATGGCAGGCGTCCAAGGTTCTTTTCAAAGTTGCCGGATACAAGTTTCTCCTCCTTGGTGAGTGCATATCCGCCGTCTTTACCAGCCCCCTTCTTACCTGATTTTTTAGCCTCATCAGCAATCATCTTCTCAATCTGTGAGTTCAAGCGGTTTGCCACCTCCTGCTGCTGCTTGAGCTGCTTTGAGAGCTCCTTATGCTGCTTTTTAAGTCCCTTAACCAGATTATCCTGCTTTGTCTTCTCAGACTGGAGTTTTGCGCTCTCCTGCTTGCGGGCGTTAAGCACCTCCACTCTCTGCTGGCGTACAGCCTCAACCTCAGCCAGTTTTTTGTCAAGATCCGCCTTAACAGCCTCTATCTCTTGAGCCTTTTGGGTGCAGTACTGTGCATATTGCTTCACATAACGGTAACGGCGGTAACTCTGAGCCACATTATTTGCAGAAAGCACAAAGAGAAGGTTATCCCACTTGCCCTTTTTGTAATATTGATGGTACATAAGGGCGGCGTACTCCTTCTTCAATGATTCAAGCTGCTTTCTCTGTGACGCAATCTCTGTTCTCAGCGATGAGAGCTGACGGTTTATCTCGGCCACCTCAGCATTTAGAGAGTTAATAACAACCCTACGCTCCTTTATTTCAGCCTGTAGCAGGTTTATCTTGGTCATTGTCTTGGCCGTGGTCTGCTTGTTCTCCGAGATAAGGTTTGACGTGGCCTCAAGGTTCTTGAGGGCTCTCTCCTTCTTCTTTTTCAGTTCCTCAACACTCTGTGCGCCAGCTGACAGCACAAAGAGCATACATGCAACTATTGCAAAAAACTTTTTCATTTCCTCTATTTAAATATACTCTTAATTAAAGATTCTATGGTCTGTTTCTGATATCCTGACGGCAGCGATGTCTGAATGTTCACGTCCTTGTCAAACTCCACGCTGTCAAAACTGATATTCACTGAAAACGACATCTGCTTTGATGATACCGCGCATACCGCCGCTTTAGGGAACACATACTCACCAAAAAACTGGAATGAATTGTAATCCCCTGATACATACTGAGAACCGTCATTTGTAGAGAAGAATGTACGCATCAGATACTCTCTCTGCAAAAACTCAACATAGTATGACGGAGCCTGCTTTCTATAAATGGTGTTAACCCCGTCAGATGTTATGGCCACACCCTTGAAGTTATCTTCAAGCGGGTCAAAATACCTGTTACACAGTAGCCCCTCAATCATACCGTAGTTCAGATTATAGTTCTTGTCTGTAAACTTGGAGTAGGGCTCAGCCATATATGTGTGCTGCATCTTGTCTATGAAAACTACACTGTCTGCATTGCACACAATACGGTACATCTCTATACCTAAAAGCGGCTGCACTGATATCATAAGACGCTTGCCGGTCTCAACATTCACAGTGGCCTTTACCTTCATAGGCAAAATGTTGGGAGCGTCAAGCGTGACCCTCATTTTAACCGTGCGATAATTCTGGTTCTGCATGGCGGCTGTCACCTGCGATGCTATCTTGCCGCTAGTAACAGCACTCTTCTTTGCCTTACACCCTGACAAGCAAAACACAACTGTAAATGCTGCCGCAAACAAGACCGCCCAGTTCCAAACTCTGCTATTCAACATATTGTTTTTTATCAATTTTCTGTTTTAATTTCTCTTTATCAGCACCCTCTCTCTCCATAACGTAAGAGCGTTTCCACTGCTCCATGGCTCCATCAACATCTCCCAGTTTGAAGAGGATGTCTCCGTAGTGCTCTATAATGACCGCATCGGGGTTGGACTTCATATACTCCAAAGCCTGCTCAATGTAGAACTTGGCGTACGTGAGCTGACCCTTTTTCATGAGAATATAGGCGTATGTGTCAAGATATAGGCTCTGCAGCGGCTCCTTGTCCACCGTCTTCTTGCTCATAGCCTCAGCCTTGTCAAGGTCTGTGTTATCCTCCGCAAGTATGTAGGCGTAGTTGTTAAGACCCGCAAGGTCATCAGGGAACGCCTTTACCGCCTTTTCCAGATAGAGGTACTTCTTTTCATTATCTCCCTTCTGGTAGTAATAGTTGAAAAGGTAGTTCCAGAGGTCCTTCTTATTGTTGTCATTAAGTGATTTTTCTGATACGCTCACTATGCTGTCAGCCTTTAGCATATAGTCAAGAGCCTTATCTGTCATCCCTTTGGAATAGTTCCATATTCCGCTGTAATAATAGAAGTCCGCACTCTCAGGTATGGCGTCCATAGCGTCAGAAAGCACCTTCTCTGTCATTATTGAGTCATTGCTCTGAGCTGTCTGATAGAGCAGATACTCCCAGCACTCCTTGCACTGAGGGTTTACATATACCGCCGAGCGCAGCTCCTCTATTGCGTCCTGGCCACGTGACATGTTCATCAAGTAGTCTGCATACATAAGCCTTATGTCGGCATTATCGGCCTCAGCCTTTATCATGCTGCGGTATATTGTGTCAAGCTCCGAAAGCGGGGTTCTGGTGGCGGTGTAGTACCTTACAGTTTGGTTCAGGTACTCCTTCTTGCGCTTGAAGGATATGTCTGACGATGCAAATATTCTGTTCGTGATATCCTGTACCTTGTCTGTCTCACCTGTACGCACATAGTACATATAGAGTGACTCAAGCGCCTCTCCGTTATCAGGAGCTATCTCCATTGACTTTTCATAGCACTCATACGCCTCATTCAAATCACCTGACATGAGATACATGTCACCCTTCATCACCCAGAATGACGAATTCAGCGGCATCTCCTTTATCATGCGGTCAAGAGTCTTGTGGGCGGACTTCACATCGCCGGCCATTTTATAGACCTCCACTTTTGACATTGAGACGTATGAATCCACTCCGGTAAGCCTCTCCAGCCTTTCAAGAGTCTTTATGGCAGACTTGAAATCCTTGATGCGCACATACAGCTCGGCCAGCATATACAGGTCCCCTTCATGGTCCGGGAACTTTTTCACAAGTGTTTCATAGCCCTTTATAGCGGATGTGTAGTCACTTACGGCGATGTAGGCCCTAATGAGCGCCTTCTGGTAGTAATAGTTGTCTGGTGAAAGCTCCGCAGCCTTTTTCAGGTATTTGAACGCCTGCTCAAAATCTTTGGTGACAAGAGCTGAGCCAAGTTCATAGCAGACAGCAGCGTTATCAGGAGCTATTGAGTCAGCCTTGAAGAGCACATTGTAGGCACTGTCAGCCTTTCCAGTGTATTTGTAGCGGAAGCTCTCTATGAAAAGGGAGTCCCTCTCATACACAACACTGTCTGGAAGCGCCTTTTTACCAGACGCCGCCATACATAATGTGCCAGTGGTAAGCAGAAATAATATTACAGCTTCAAATCTTCTCATTTCTTTCCTGTATGGCCAAACCCGCCTGCGCCTCTCTCAGTGTCAGTAAGCTCGTTTACCTCAACTAACGTGGCCACAGCATGCTGTGCAATCACCATCTGGCATATACGCTCACCATTCTCAATAACAAAAGGCTCCTCGCCTAAATTGATTAGGATAACCCCTATCTCTCCCCTGTAGTCAGCATCTATGGTGCCAGGTGTGTTAAGCACAGTTATGCCCTTCTTCAAAGCCAGGCCGCTTCGAGGGCGTATCTGCGCCTCATACCCTTCAGGCAGCTCTATGAAAAGCCCCGTAGGTATAAGCTTACGCTGCATAGGGTTGAGCGTCACAGGAGCGTCAAGAGACGCTCTTAAATCCATTCCTGCGCTTAAATCTGTGGCGTATGCCGGAAGCGCGTTCTTTGACTTGTTAATTATATTTACTTTTACTTTCATATTACACCAGTGTAAAATCCAACTGTTTTTTATCTAAGTTCGCATTAGCCACCATCACATTCACCTCATCTCCAAGACGGTATATCTTATGTGTGCGTTTACCTGTTATCTGGTAGTTCTTTTCATCGTAAGTGTAGTAGTCATCATCAAGCTCACGGATAGGTATCATACCCTCACACTTGTTACTTGTGATTTCAACATATATGCCCCACTCTGTAACACCCGATATCACGCCTGAGAACACCAGACCCTTCTTGTCACTCATGAACTCAACCTGCTTGTATTTGATGGAGGCGCGCTCTGCGCTTGCCGCCACCTGCTCCATGTCTGAGCAGTGATTGCAATACTCTTCATACTGTTCCTCTTTTACGGAGCCGCCACCATTGAGGTAGCTGAAAAGCAGGCGGTGAACCATCATGTCAGGGTAACGGCGTATCGGTGATGTAAAGTGTGTGTAAAAATCAAACGCCAGTCCGTAATGGCCTATATTCTGAGTGCTGTACACAGCCTTGGCCATGGAGCGCAACGCCACTGTCTCTATAAGGTTCTGCTCCCTTGTACCCTGCACCTTGTCAAGCAGGCGGTTTATGGATCTTGACACATCACTCTTCTCCCCCTCTGGCTTGAATTTATAACCGAATCTCTTGATGAATTCTGACAAATTCTGCAACTTGGCACGGTCCGGTTCATCGTGTATTCTATAGACAAAAGTCTTAGGTTTGGTATCGCCTTTCACCTTTCCAATCTTCTCTGCCACGGTGCGGTTTGCAAGCAGCATGAACTCCTCAACAAGCTTATTGGCCTCCTTCTGCTCCTTGAAGTAGACACTGAGCGGCTTGCCGGTCTCATCAATTTCAAATCTCACCTCTGTCCTTTCAAATGATATGGCACCCTCTGCAAAACGCTGCTCCCTAAGTATGACGGCAAGAGAGTTCAAGTCAAGCACCTCTTCTGCATAATCGCCTTTTCCGCTCTCAATAATCTCCTGAGCCTCCTCATACGTGAACCTGCGGTTACTCTTAATCACTGCTTTTGTGATATGTCTCTTCTTAACCTCCGCCTTAGGTGTCATCTCAAAGATTACAGAGTAGGTGAGTTTCTCCTCGTCCGGGCGCAGAGAACATACCATGTTACACAACTTCTCAGGAAGCATGGGAACTGTTCGGTCCACCAGATATACAGACGTGGCCCTGCTATACGCCTCTTTGTCAATAATATCCCCCTCTTTCACATAGTGGGTTACGTCAGCAATATGGACACCCACCTCAAAGTTTCCATTGTCCAGCTTCTTGATAGACAGCGCATCATCAAAATCCTTGGCGTCACGTGGGTCAATTGTAAATGTGACTACATCACGATAGTCAAGACGGCGCGCAATCTCCTCCTCTGATATGGTTATATCTATCTTCTCCGCCTCCGCCGATATCTCCTCCGGATAGCTGTACGGCAGATTGTACTCCGCCAGAATGGCGTGCATCTCAGTGTCATTGTTACCAGCGTCACCAAGCACGTCAACTATGTACCCGATAGGGTTTCTGGCATTATCAGGCCAGTCTACAACTTTAACTATAACCTTCTGTCCGTCAGTTGCTCCCTTCAGTTTGTCAGAAGGAACATAGATATCATTAGTGAGAATACGGTTGTCTACAACTACAAAAGCCACGTTATTGCTCAGTGACAGAACACCCACAAAGTTTTCACGCGCACGCTTCAGCACCTCAACAACCTCAGCCTCAGGCTGGCGGCCTGCACGTGCTGCGTACATGACAGCTCTTACCAAATCACCCTTGACAGCGTGGTTCACATTGCGGTCCGCCACAAACACCTGCTCCGAGCCGTCCTCAGGAACAATGTGCGCCTTTCCGTTATTATTGCGGTCCAGTTTTCCTATAATCTCTCTTGTTGGCACAGGTTCCATCCTGCGTCTGCCTCCGTATATAGCCTGACGACCAGACTTACGTCTCTCTCTTTCTCTCTCTCTCTTTTTCTTTTTTCCCATAATTAAATCTCCTTTCTACTGCATACCGCGTGAATTCTTGATAATCTGATAAGCCTCACCCACCGCTTTGAACTTCTCAGTGGCTGAGCGCTTCACCTCCTCACCCAAATTGTTCACCTTGTCAGGGTGATACTTCATAGCCATTCTACGGTACGCCTTTTTCACTTCATCATCTGTGGCGTTGCTTGCAACCTCAAGTATCTTGTACGCATCCGCCAGGCTCATTTGCCTTTTTGCTGACGAGCCTCCGTTTCCGCTACGGCCGGAACTGCCGTAGGTATATGTCTTGTATGCTGCCTTAATTGAAGAGTAGTCTGCATCTGAAACGCCCATGAGACGGCACATTTCATAGATGATATTTATCTCCGGCTGGCTTATATCACCGTCAGCCGATGCTATCTTAAACAGCATGTGTACCAGTTCAAGTTTACCAGAGTAGTTCAATCTGCTTTTAACCTGACGGCACACCTCCCTGTAGTCATAATTGGATGAGAGTATTTTCTTTAGCATCTGGAGAGCCTCCTTGCCCTCCTCCTCTGTGAAGTTAGCGCGTAGAAACGCCTTCACCTCTTCAAGCTCGCTCTTAAGCACATTGCCGTCAGCCTTCATGACAGAGCCGGCAAGTATCATGAGCACAAGAAGAAAATCACCTTGTGTGGTTTTACGGGATTGGAAATCATCATTACCACCGGAGGTGCCGCCGTCCTCTATTGAGAACTTTGACTTGCCATCAAAGAAACTGGCTGCCAGAACTCCAAGGATAGCCCCTATAGGGCCGCCCAATGTCCATCCTAAACCTCCTAAAAACAGTTTTGACCAAAAACCCATAACTTTATCCTTTCTTGCTTATATCGCTTAAAAGGACAAAGTTAAGGCAAATTTTAATTTTTTTCAAAAATTACTAAAAAAACATGATTCAAATATCAACATTGACTGAAACCCACTGGCTCCAAAGGCCTAAAGAGTCTTTTGCCCTTACATGGATTGTATGGGTTCCTGTGGTTTGAAATGCATGTTTAACGCTTGTCAAAGGCGTGGATATTATGTATGTTCCCTTTTTACCCGCCATGCCCGGATTGAAGTAACATCCTTTGTCATCGCTACTTTCATAACCTGCCCCTTCAGCCACTGTCTCACCGTCAATCAGGTACTCAAAAGCTGTAACAGCATCACCGTCAGGGTCTGTACTTGCCGCGGCGCTTATTGAATACTCCATTGAATCTATTCTTTTCAACTCTATTGACGGAACCGGAGGTCTGTTGTCACAATTCACCACCCTTATCAAAGCCTCTCCCTTGTCACCGTAGTAGTCTGTGACAATAATTTTAACATTAAACTTCACAACCTTCTCATTTAGGGTGAAAACTGGCAATTCATCGGAGATAATCAGTCTTCTGGACTCTGTATCCATAGCGTGTTTCACATACTGGGGCACCTCCTGCTCAGAGAAAACCGCATACTCCACAGTTACTCCGTTCTGAATATAGTCATCATCATAGTCAAAGTACAATATATGCTTCTCTCCGTGACGCAGGAGCATGTCACACTCCCGCCTCTTTTCACTGAAATCACCTCTGTTGCCACTGACATAAACATCGGGGGCCTTGTTAAATTTATGAAACAGGTCACTTCTGGTTTCGCATGATGAAACAACCATAATAACCAATAATGCGGAAGCAAGCCTCCTTGCAACTTTTAATACATTCATAGCCTTATTTTCTAATAATCTTAAACGCTTTGAAACTTATATCCCCTGATTCATTCCCGTATGGGACCGCAACAATAGTGTACAGACCACAGGCGACACCAGTGAAAGAGATTCTGACACTATGGCTGGCCGTACCATTTGCAATAATAGTACCAGATGAACTTATAACAGTATATTGGAATCCCCCTCCGGAAAAGACCACATTTACATCCTCTCCTTCTGTTATAGTGGGAAATACATCAAACTGATCTTCCGGAGCAATGTAGCACCCTTCAGACTCATCCTCGTCAAAATGAGAATAGACAATTCCACGTCTTAAGGCTGATGATTGTATGTAAATATTCTCCGCTGTTACAGATGACTCGCACCCAAGTGAGTTCTTGGCTGTAAGGCGAATCTTGTTCTGTCCCGGATTATACAAATAGCAGACAGGATTCTCCAGATATGATGTGAGTCCTTCCACCTCCACTCCTGTGTAGTACTGCAGCTCCAGATTCCAAATATAGCTGTCAGCCTCAGCACTGTTATTCTGAAGTTCAAACCTGGTGCCGCTTTGGAAAGTGAAAGTTTCATCTGGATAATCAAGTATGTTTGTTACCCTGTCTCCAACTTTTAGGGTGAATGAAGGCTTTACACTTACAACATCCACCGGCACGCTTACCGGCGTAGTCTTCACCCCTGTACTTGAGTCCTCCCTGTAGACAGTGAGAATAAAACTAGACTTGGTGTTGTATACAAGACAATTTCTGTCCATTTCACCTGAAAGTACCAGGTCAACATCCGGGTCAGAAGCACTCCATACAAATTTTGTAACATCTGACACCTCCTTTGGCGGATCATAATTAGATATTCCTGCACTAATCAGTGAACCTGCGCATTGACCGCCACCTGAAACGATCACATCATTTTTATCAAGCTCCTCATATACTACAAGGATGAGAACGTTACTGGTGTCACAAACCTGAGTGAGCATATCGCCGTCTTTTCTTGAAATAACAACTCTGGCTATCTGATAGTCTCTATCTAGCAAAATAGCGTTTTTCTGAAGTAAGATCCCGTCATCCGGCAGCAACTGCCATACTCCGCCATTCTCCTTGTAAATGTACCTGTATGTATACTCACCGCCATATCCTCCGCTGACAGATGCACCTTTGATAGCTGGCGATGGTGTGTTAACCGGCACATACAAAATACTTTTTGAGGCATCTGACGCACTGGCAAATGCAATGGTGTTATTTTCTATTCCGTCAAAGAACTCCACCTCTAGTCTCACGTCAGGGCTGTAACACAAAGTGGCTTTATTCTGCTTGTGAATATAAAGAGTCTCATGCTTGCTGTCCGCACCAACTCCATCAAACACCGTTGAATTGCCGTTTTCAAACTCCCTCCATGCGTTAAACCTTTCATTTTCAGCTCTTGCGTTGTCAACAATGGCTGCATTTTCTGAATCTTCTTTCACCCTGCACCATGACCGTAATGCATCAAGCCCGGCATTCTCAACTGTGGTCCCTGTCTCCTGCTCATAATCCCAGCCATGGCTGTTCATAAATGATACAATCTTGCTACGACTCATCTTGCTAAAGTCATTAACCGTAACCTGGGGAGGCTCAAATGCCACTACACGGCGATAATAGAATGTACACTCCGATGTATTTGAATCATTCACAGTAAGAGATGGGGTCCTTCCACCCTGACAAAGCAATGATAACACTCCGTTCTGCTCATCCCTTTCGCTGATAACCACGTTTGATGAAGCCTTATCAAGTTCAATCTTTTCATCGGGGTTGGCGTACACCCATACATCTTTGTACAGAGAGTCACGGCACCATGAGATAACGCAACGGAAAGCTGCATTCTCTCCCTTGAAGCTCATGGTGTATGTGTTTGTATTTGATACAATCTTACCAACAGAGTCACCTATAAGCTCATATATCTTATATGATGAAATACCCTCCATTCTATCAACATCCGTCTGTGAAACATTTGTGGATTTTACAAGGCGGAAATTGATTTTATCATAAGGCAAGGCGTCCCCTCTGCACAAATACTGCTGCTGTGGGAACTTTTTTGGAGAAAACTCAATGTTATCCTTATCCAAAATTGGGATTGGTATATAAGTGTAATATGTTGACGCGTGAACTGCTATATAGTACCTGCCATTCTCCGCATAACTGTATAACGGGCTATATTCATTTGATTCAAAGGACTTTAAAACCACCATCTGGCGGAACATGGCCTTGCTCTTGTTTTTGAGAATAGTGGAGCGCAGAAGAAGGTCCTTCTCTGAATCCATCACTACTGCAAACTTTACGTTATAGCGGTCTATAATATATTTAGAGTAGTTCTCCTCTGTAAGAGGCTCCCACTTCTGTCCGTCAAATGAGACCTCCCACATATATACAGGAGCATACAAAGTAGGCGAGTAGTTGCCACATGATATGGTTTTTCCTTCAAGGTGGATAAAATCACCGTCTCTGTTAAGGGAGTCAGTGACACAAGTGAGACGCTCAGCCTTCTCCGCAGCTGATAAAGACGGAACAGTAACCGCACTTACCACCTCAAACTCCAATATGTTACTTGTTATGCCTTTCCCCTCTGCAAGGTCCTGTATATAAGACGGACCATATGGCTCATATCCAAGCGCAAGGATATTTTTAAGCGATACATTCTTCTTATAATCAATCTGTCCGGTATAAATATTTGAATTCTGTATCTTTAGTAATGCCCCACTGCCATACTGAATGCCCGTGTATACGTTCACATGCGAAAAATCCCTCAGGTGATATATTCTTGACATTCTATAGTTCACATTGCAGCTTGATGTGAACTCCTCCACCGTGTTTTCAGCATATTCCGTCATACGTGAGTTCAGAGACAATTTCAAGACATTTGTTAATGTATGATAGCATGACATTCCTGTGTCATAACCCTTCAACTGTAGGAAACTTTTATGATTTGTCATATCATTAAGGAATGCTATATATTTCTTGGTCACACTATTACATACCCTGGAGCAGCCGGAATAAATGACTCCGCAGCCTGTTTCCCTAATATCTGTTGAATGGTCAATGTCTGTAGGTATGGAGTTTGCCCCTATAGAGGCGATGAACGTGCCATACCCTATATACGTGGATGTGGAAGTACCGGATATTTTATTTACGGTACATGGAAGATTTACAGTATCCGCCACAACAGATATTATTGCGTCAGGTGAATTGTATACTATATACCTGTCACCAGAACCAGTATTATAGAGTGGATTCTGACGTCCGTTCACATTTATCACAGAATTGGTCTTGGTTTCAGCCACCTTGAAGACTGGAGTGGCTCCAGTCTGCGTACTATTGACAACAACAGTGCTACTGGATATATATCTCTCAGTTTCAGCCGGATCATAATGATAATTGTCATGATCTGCCAATGGGACAGGAGTGAACTGATATACAACATACAAACTATAATCCTTATTTTTAATAAGAGACTTTACATCCGCAGAAAGCTCCTCGTAAAATTTTGCGCTATTAGCCTGTGAGCTATAAGAACTCAGGCCAATATGACTTTCAGCCCAAAGTATATTGTCCGAGACGTCAAAATACCCGTCTTCCACTCTTAGATCTACCAACTCAATATAATTAGTTGTTCCTGATAGGTAGACATAAACATTTCTCTGATATCTGAAACCAACTATATACCACGTGCCCCAGTAATGGTTTAATGCCAGTTTTCTATGAAAATTATCCCAACGAAGATTAAAAGATGTGGAGAAACTAAGTCTGCCATCTGTTATATATTGTTTTGAAAGCTGGATGTATTCATGATCATGTGTAGGATATGATGATATAAGCTCGTTCACATATGGTCCGTTCTTATAAAGTCTTCCGTTCCAATAGTCATAATATGCATGCGAGTAAACAGCAACAAAGAAAAGAATTGCTATTAGTAAAGTTTTTTTCATAACATTATATTTTTACAATTGATTACTTGATATTGTACTTTACACCCACGGAGAACAAAGGATGAAAATAGTTGTATCCTCCTGTATCATAAAAACCCCAGTTCCAACCCTGCTGAGCCTGCAGCACAAAAGAGAGAGCGGGGACAGCATAGAACTCCAGATTAAAACCAAGGTCAAGCCCCAGTGCAAAACCGGAGGCTTTGCGGCCGATATCTGCATTGCTCCAATTGTCATAACCTAAGTTGATGTCTCCTGTTAGATGAAGATAAAACCACGAAGCAGGATGCCATACACTGCACTCCACTCCAGGCAATACCTTAACACTCCAGAAACCGGCATTGCTGAACACACCTTTCTCGTAATCCACGTTTGCCACAAAAGACCAACGCCTTGAGAAGTGATACTGGTACATTGCACCTACATCAAATGTGTTGCCAAGACCGGTACCGCCCCTTATGCCAATGGCGTGCATCCCTTTGATATGAGACAAAGGGGACGAGGCGTAAGCACTCTCTGTAATAAACACAAAGATTGACGCCACAAATAACAAAACAACTTTTTTCATATTCTATAGTTTATAGTTTTAGTAAATAGCCTTTGCTTTTAGTATCTCCTTGTCTGAAACAGGAAAAGCAAGATGCCGGCCCCCGTTTTTCTCAAACATCTCAAAATAGAGCATACGTTTATGGGGAATTGTGAATCTGGAGTAGAAGATCACAACACTGACAGCCTCCCCAGCTTTTACAATATCGGAGTCTCGCTCTTTTGAATAGTGCACAAACACTGGCTGTAGCTCCTCCTCCTGCACTGCAGTGGTCTTTGTCAGAGATCGGTCCCGTATATACCCCTTAATAAAATCAATGTAGTAATCAATCCTGCCATTGTTCTGAATATCAAGCCTGAACGCCAGAAGATCATTGTAACTGTATATACCCGACATCGCGAAGGCCATTTTAAGATCAACCACGCCAATGTCATTAATCCTGCATTTTGAAGATTCAAGCTTTTCTGCAAAAATCCTCATCTGGTTGTCATTGACTGAGTTGTTCTTAAAAATAGCCTGCGACGACTGAGTGACCTCATCCTCAGATGATAGAACAACCGAAAGACGTTTAGGTGCAACATCAGGTTTTACATTGAAGGTATATATGTAACCTGACTGTGTAATCAGGTGTATGTTGGTCATTTCAAAGTCCGGCTTCAAAGCCTTTGCCTTTACTATATTGTCTATTTTCTCCGCATATCCCGCGATAATATCAGGCGAACCTGTAACTATATCAGATATCTTTTCATCACAAATAAAATGAGTGGTCTTTACTGATGAGAATCCGATTGAATCCAATGAGTATGAGTTGCCGTCCTGACGCCAGACAGGTTTGTCAACCATATCTGAATATATGACATTGAACTGATGATACCCGCCGTCTGAAGTAACTATGGATATGGTGGAATCATCAAAACCACGCCTCTTGCTCTTAAGTTTAAGAAGCTTTTCAGATGATAGTTTCTCCCCTTGTATATTGCCGCTTCCAAAATCCACATACTTGATATCGGACTTGAAGCACAGCACCACGCATTGATGGTCGCTAAGCCTCAGTGTCTCGGCAACCTGGGCGTATGACAAAAGAGCAATTTGCATACTCAGGAGAGCAACAGTAAGTTTTTTCAGTGTTTTCATTTCTTTCTCTTAATTGTTATCATGTAGTTTGATGAAATTGAAATCTTTGACTCTCTTATTGAACCGCTTACAGCCCCCTTGACCGCATTCCCCACAGCGGATATGGCGGAGTTGAGAATTTTTGATTTGGATGACACATTTAAGTTTACACCTCCTATCGCGTCTGAGGCGGCCTTGTCTTTAGTGTCGCTTATTATGTTATCCGGGACATATATCCCCTCAAAACCATCTGTATCATACACAACCCCTTTGAATTTTATAATCCTGTTATGAAAATTGATACTTTGAATCCTAATCATAGCCCTGCCGCTTTTGAATGACAATTTTCCAAAAACAAAAGTATTCATCGGTATTTTCACACCGTCAATCTCCACATCATCTATCAGCCTCATCTTAATTATTGACCCCGATGTCATGTTCTCATGGCTGCCGTGAACCACTGCTCTGACATCCCTTTCAAACATATCTGACTCCGAGTCCAATCCATAAAATCCGCCAGCCTCCGCCCTATCCTCTTCATCTTCCGTATCTATGTGAGTTTCTTCAGTATATTTGTCATATCCGTAATCAGAGAGATTGATTCCTAACTCCTTTTCCAGCTGCGCTCTTTTCAGCCTCATGATACTATCTTTTACAGAGCCTTTATCATTCCTTGCGCCTCCCTTATGCGCGGTCTTGGTCTTGCCTTGTTTAACAATAGAAAACTTCTCGCCAGAAGCAGATGAGTTCTGAACCTGAGCACTGCTGGTTGAATTAGGAGAATTTGAATCACTATTAAAAAAATCAAAAGAGTTCCTCTGAAGAGACTCCATTCGGTTATAATCCTGCAAACGCTGCTCCTCCCGTCTCTGAGCCGTGAATCTGTCAGAAGATATGGTCTGTTCCGTTGCAAGAGGAACAGATGTGTTAAGCACGCTGTCACTATGCCCCTCTGCCTTGTCTCCGCTTCCTCCGCCTAATATGAAGAAAAGGACGGTCACTAGAACAAGTGCAAACAGAGAGTACACATGAACCATCATTTGTTTTCTACTTATTTTCATCTCTTAATCACGGATATGTCACTATTGTCTGTCACTCTCCACTTCTCTATCATAAAGCCATGCGGATTTTGGTCAGAACGGGCGCACGACACCAGTTCACACTCCGTCTCCAGATTTCTGTATGTAATATTTGAAGACCTGACAATAGCCGTCCTTCCATAATAGTGCGCTGTAAAAGGATAAACCTGCGTATTAACAACAACACTGTCTGTCTGGATTTCACAATTTATTCCAGCTGCTATAACACGGTCATAGAAACCATCCTCCTTTAGATTCTGGTATTGGTCAAAAGCCTCCCTTCCTGCAAGAGAAAGAGCCTGCCCAATTCTCTGTTCAATAGTATGTTTATCTGGTGAAATGGTGAAAAAATACTCATGAAACAACTTTACGTGAGCCCTGGCCTCCGCCGGTCTGTTTTGGTTCACATCCTGCTGAAGCGCCATTACAAGCGACGCCCCTCCGTCAAGCACATACACTTTTTCACGTTGGCGTTCGGCAAAATCAAAGGACCACCATAAGGCACATGCCGTTATTGCCACACAAAGCAGTGTGAGCATTATCACATATACTCTCACAAGAGAGAATGCCGATTGAATATTATTAAGACTCTTGAACATACTGCATCACTTATTATCAACACCTGTCACACTATTTTGCACATCAGTTCCACCTGATACACCACTCTGCTGTCCTGACGCACCACCAGCGGCGCCGCTTGTGAAACCCATCTTCTCTGCCACGCTATTTACGCCTTCCAAATTTTTAAGCCTTGTGGCAGCCAGTCCGCCACCCACGCTGAATGCTGCAGCCAGCCCGCCGGACCCGTCGCCTCTCAGTATCCAGTTTGCAAATACCGGAACATGAGAGTAGAGCATTATAGAGATTATACCCAGCAAAATCCCGCAAATCTTTATCATAATGGAGCTGGCGTCAATAGATGTGAGAGTCTCATTGTTTAACCCCTGCTCCAGCACCGTACCGAGAGACTCCGAGCATGGGACATACAGGCACTCTGTTACAATCATTGATTGAACAAAACCAATTATATTGCATATAGGGATATATAGACTTACGTTAATATACTGCGCCACCCAGGCCTTAAAATTGCCCTTGAAACTCGGCAGAACAGAGAGCGCCAATGCAAAAGGACCAATCAGCACAAGAACTATCTTGGCGGTTACAACATAAACCTTATAAAAGTAGACTGTGGCCATGGTGAAAACCTCTACCACCACGCTTCCTATGTCAATAAGAAATTTGAAAATAGTGTCAGACGTGCTTCCAGCAATGTTTGATATCTTGTCCTTTACGTCAGAAATGTTTTTGCTAATCGTCCTCCATACGCTCAGTTTTTCAGCTGGCACGGCGCGTTCTGCATCTGCTTTAGCCTTTAATTCCCGTACTTGCTTCTGGAGTCTGAAATACTCTGTATAAGAGCTGTTGACTTTTTCCGAAGCCGAAGTCTTTACATATTCGGTAGCCACCTCTATAGGCATTACAACAGCATCAAGAATCTTGGTGAAACCGGAGAAAAAGATAATCACCAACCCTATGGCAAAAGGCCTCAACATGCTATAAAAATCTATCTCCTCCCCCTTCGCCCATGATTTCCATAATTTTGACCCGATGTATAACATAGCAGCTATCCCGCAAATAAGCTGGGCTGTTGAAGAGAGGGCGTCAGCATAGTCAACCGCCGTATCAAGCACATTGTCAAGACCCCTTGTAAGAGCCTCTCCAAGTTCAGAAACTATTTTTAACGAATAATCCATATCTGTCAAGGAATAAACATCATTGCTGAATGACTAAGATTTTCAAGCGTGCCCTTGATACCCTCAATAGAGGCGGAGGTCATGCTCATTTCATAAGAACTGTCAATGGCGTTTTCAATAGCCAGCACCTCATTCTCGACCTGCGACAGAATCTGCAACCTTTCATAATCTGACAGTTTTGCGTCAATTTTGCCGCTCTTGGCCATATCTAACGCACTCTTTATACGCTTCATAGCCTCTGAGCCAAGATTCACCATTGAGTTGACCACATTCACCTTCTCAGAAAGAGTCAAGGATTCCATATCCTTTATACGGGCAGAGTAATCCCTGAGTTTCTGAGCAATTCTCATCTCCGCCTCTGTAATCTCAACCACCTGCCTTGAAGTTTTTATAAAGTTGCTTACATTGATAAGGCTCTCCGCAGTCTCTTTAGAAAGACTAAGCAGTTTTGAAGTGTTTTCACTATTCTCCGCCAAGTCAAGGCTCTGAGAAATAGTCTCCTCCATCTCCTCCAGAAATAGAGCTATTCTCTGGGCCATTGAGGTTGGGTCTGTCACAACAGCCTGAGACATCACCGCGATAGTGACAGAAAGAAAAATCAGGGATGTAAAAATTCTTTTCATTATGAGTAACATAGTTGTTTTAACGCCTCTGAGAAAGAGCCGCATTTTTTCACTGCTTGCAATAGCCTCTCCTTCTCAGTCTTTTCCGTGGTGTAAGTCATATACTCCTCTTTTGAGACCTCCACCGCATACACCGATGAGAAATTTCCGTTCAGAGTAATAAAAACCTCCTTGTAAGGAGAGCGGTTTTTTGTCTTTATATTACGGTTTACCGAGAGAGCAATGGCAGTCTCTTTTTCAGAGAGGGCCAAAGTGTTCCTTATATCGCTGAATTTATTGGCATACTTTCTTTGATCAAGTAAAATCTTGCAGTCAGCATTTGATACAATAGTGTTTCTTACAATCTCATTGCCTATTATGTCCTCAACCTCCTGAGTCACCACCACAGCCTCCCCAAAGTGCTTTCTCACCGTCTTGAACAGATACTTAATGAAATAGGCAGTACCACTCTTTGAGATAGCCTTCCAAGCCTCCTCAATAAGTATCATCTTGCGCTGCATGGCAAGAGAAGGATGCCTCATCTTTGATATGAACGTGTCCATAAGTATGAGAGTTACCACAGGGAAGAGAGTCTTGTGGTCTTTTATACTATCTATCTCGAACACAATGAATCTCTTGTCGAGCAAATCAATATTCTCCTTGGCATTCAAAAGAAAATGGTACATTCCATCGGTATAATATGGGCTTAAAACCTGTAGAAGCGCATCTAAGTCAAAGTTGTCTCTGTGAACATCGTGCTCTCTTAAGTAGTTAGCGAAATCATCTTTAAGATAGTCATAGAAACCGTCAAAACAGGGGAAACTGCCATCTGACAATATTTTGTCAATGTAACCGCTTATGGCTACAGAGATATGAGTCTCCTCCGCCTTTGTAATCAGCTCATTCTCGTTTTTCCACAAGCAGAATATAAGCGCGGCTATCTGCTCCCTCTTCTCCACAGTGTAAACTCTGTCCGCCACATAAAAGGGGTTGAATGAAATAGGATTATCCTCCGTATATTTACAGTAGAATCCGTCTCTTCCGCAAGTCTGTTCCTCTATCAGTTTTGCCAACCCTTGGTAGCTGTCTCCAACATCAACAATCACTATGTGGGCGCCTGACTCATAGTATTGTCTTACCATGTGATTGGTGAAGAATGACTTTCCGGACCCAGACGGGCCTAAAATAAATTTATTCCTATTGTCTATCCAACCCCTTTGTAGCGGATAGTCAGATATATCTATATTCAGTGGAACGCCGAATATACGGTCACAAAGCCTAAGCCCTGACCCGTCTCCGATATTCTCATTAGCCCCCTCATTATAGATGAAACAACACGCCTGTTCCAGAAATGTCAGGAATGTCATCTCAGACGGAAACTGCGATGCAGCACCAGGTATCCCTCCCCAGAACACTTGCGGCACTATCACCTCTGTCTTGTTTACAGTACAATCAAGAGATGTCATAGCCGTACCAACCATAGTGTTCTTTTTAAGAAGAGTAAGATAGTTCTTATCCCATAGCAACACATTTGCAGCAGCACGGACACATCTGCGGCTGTTTGCCACACACTCATTGAGATATTGGTCATTAAACTGTTTGTTTATGGCATTTTCCCTTGATATGCCAGATAGAGACTGCTGCTCCCTACCACGCTTTTCTATCCGTGAAATCACGCTTTTCTGCGGTTCAAGGTAAAAATACTGGTTGTAAATATGGCTAAAAGGAAGCTCAAAACCCAAAGCATGGGTGTACCCCACAGCAAACAGTGTATTATCCGTAGAGTAACTGTCATGACGACTATATGTGTAGACCTCTGCAGGAAGTTGCGATAAGTCTGACAATGAGTAGCAGCTTAGATAATTGTCCCCTATTTTCGTGTCAGTCTTTGTACATACAATATCACATAGTGGCACAGGTTTTTCCACCCCGAGAGAGAGAGTAAGGTACTGCTCAATAATACCGAATCTTGAAGGGCTTCCAACCATCTCGTCAGATGTTATCCTTGTACAGTTAAACCCGCTTGACGCAAGAATGGAGCAAAACTGAGTCACAGAATCAAGAAATGCTTTTACGGCAGACCCATCCAGTTTTTCCTCTTCCACCATATTACCAGTACAAAGTGCCGATATTGTACTGGTTTTTGAAATGTTTTTTGAAGAAGAGAGGGTAACGTATATGAAACAACTATGCGAAAGATAACGTCTGCCGTTAAAGTGCCTGTCAGAAGCCGTTCCAAGTAATGAAGATTCAGAGTGCGGTACCGCCTCGTACCCACACTCCCAAAACCAATCCTGTTTGTGCACTATAGTGTAGTCTGGCAAAGACTTGATTGCTCTTACCCATGTCTGGTGCAAAGCCTCAAAATCCTCCATTCCAAGGGAGAAAACCTGAGGCAACTCCACTTTAAGGGGAACGGTGACATCAGCCGCTTTACTGATAATACACCCATTCTCCCAGCACAATAACGGCAGTTTGGACTCAATATCTTTTGAATCAATCTTCATTATTTACAACAATGATTCTACAAACCCTTTTATTAAAAGCAATTCTGTCTGGGGTTGCTCTTTGAGCGTAGAGCTGGTTAAGACCATTCTCCCCAAACTTGTTATTCAAAACAAAGCAAATTGAGATATTAAACACAAGAGATACAAAAGAGAGAAGCAGAGAGAGAGTTTGCCCTACAATGAATGAAAGAACAAAAAAAATTATGACTGCGAGTATCACACCTATCACGGCATATATGAAATACTGAGCCCTTAGCCCCTTCACCTCTACAGCCCTGCCTACTCCCTTATTTATTCTGTATCTTGCCATTAATATCAACCTATCCTAGAAAAAACGCTCTGATGGCTGTTACGGCAACAATGGCAAACACACAGCTTCCAAACCACGATGCGGCAGTTCTTGTAGTGTCAGAACTTCCGGAAGACCATTTTCCATAGACCTTAACCGCACCTATGAAACCCACCACAGCACATATTGCATAGAAGAGTGTTGTTATAGGCTCAATGTAGGATTTAATCTCTGCATTTGCCTTCTCAATGGCGGCAACTCCGTTTCCCTGAGCCAGTGCGGACATGCACCAAAATGCAAACAGGGTGATTGTGTAAATTTTTCTTTTCATATAAAAAATAACTTAAAAAGGTAACTCTTCATCTTCACAAAACTTCTCCTCCAGCTCACGGCTCTCACCAGCCATGTCTGCATTGAAAAATTTGAACCAAATGAACACTGCAATGTTGAAAATTAGGAACAAAGCAGCCTCTACCGCCAAAAAGGCGGATACACTTACATTGGATAATCCAAACATATTGATATTAATTCTGAGCCTTAGCCGTCATGTGCGGGAGGATATATGCACTGGCGGTTAAAACCGTTACGCCTGCTCGTCTGCAGGCCTTATAAATACTGTGGAGACAGCATTGCAAAGTAACAACATATTTTTCTATTACACAACAGTTTATGAAAAGTTTAAGTATTATTAATAATAGACAAAAAAAATTGTAACTAACAGTTACAGTGACTATAACCGTTAGTTACAATTTAAGTATTTTGTGTGTTAAATTATGTTAATAAAAGAACAGGTATGCAACCACAATTGCTGCAATAACACCCATAAAATCTGCAAAAAGTCCGGCTCCTACAGCGTATCTTGTACGTTTTATGCCCACAGACCCAAAATATAATGCAATTATAAAGAACGTAGTATCAGCTGCACCCTGGAACAAACAGCTTAACCTACCTGCAAAA
>JAEEGL010253591.1_pt1 | contig 20892 bp, 16 predicted proteins | sample 9134231 | NCBI WGS metagenome assembly JAEEGL01 (sample SAMN16246548, study PRJNA631951) | gut metagenome | biome: gut microbiome; feature: rumen; material: fiber-attached | host: Bos | place: Iran: Karaj | collected 2018-10
TTCTTCAAGACCGCTATGGAACCGCACATCGGCGAAGTGCAGTACTTCAAGGTAATGAGCGGAACCGTCAAGGAAGGCGACGACCTCACCAATGCCGACCGCGGCAGCAAGGAGCGCATCGCTCAGTTGTTCGTTTGCGCTGGTCAGAACCGTATCAAGGTTGAAGAGCTGACAGCAGGCGACATCGGTTGCAGCGTGAAGCTCAAGGACGTCAAGACCGGCAATACGCTCAACGGCAAGGACTGCGACAACAAGTTCAACTTCATTAAGTTCCCCAACGCAAAGTATTCTCGTGCCATCCGTGCCGTCAACGAGAGCGAGACGGAAAAGATGATGAACTCCTTGCAACGCATGCGTGAGGAAGACCCGACGTGGCAGATTGAGCAGAGCAAGGAGCTTCGCCAGATTCTTGTTCACGGTCAGGGTGAGTTCCACCTCCGCACCCTCAAGTGGCGCATCGAGAACAACGATAAGATTCAGATTGTCTTCGACGAACCAAGAATACCTTATCGCGAGACCATCACGAAGGCTGCCCGTGCCGACTATCGTCACAAGAAGCAGTCAGGTGGCGCCGGTCAGTTTGGCGAAGTACACCTCATCGTTGAGCCTTACGTGGAAGGCACACCGACGCAGGAAGTTTATCGCTTCGGCAATCAGGAGTTCCGCATCAACACAAAGAGTGAGGAGACCATCGACCTCGAATGGGGCGGCAAGCTCGTCTTCATCAACAGCGTTGTGGGTGGTGCCATTGATGCACGCTTCATGCCCGCCATCCTCAAGGGTGTAATGCAGCGCATGGAACAGGGTCCTCTGACGGGTTGCTATGCTCGCGACGTCCGCGTTATCGTCTATGACGGCAAGATGCACCCGGTTGACTCCAACGAGCTTTCCTTCATGCTCGCCGGTCGTCAGGCCTTTGCACAAGCCTTCAAGGAGGCAGGCCCGAAGATTCTTGAGCCTATCTACGACGTAGAAGTTCTTGTTCCAAGCGACAAGATGGGCGACGTGATGAGTGACCTGCAGGGCCGTCGTGCCATGATTATGGGCATGAGCAGCGAAAGCGGTTACGAGAAGTTGACAGCAAAGGCTCCTCTGAAGGAGATGTCAAGCTACAGCACCGCTTTGAGCAGCCTCACTGGTGGCCGTGCCAGCTTCAACACGAAGTTCGCCAGCTACGAACTCGTTCCTGCTGATGTTCAGCAGAAGCTCGTTGCCGAATACCAGGCAACGCTTAAGGAAGATTAAAAGGACCCACCCCAACCCTCCCTTGTAGGGAGGGGGAGGGTTACTATCCCTCTGCATTATCAGTAGCAGAACTATATACACCTCTCCCTACAAGGGAGAGGGAGGGAGAGGGTCTTTAATTAACAAAAAGACAATCAAAGAGTATGCCAACTCTTAAATAAGTTAAACGTCAGTACGAAAGTGCTGGCGTTTTTCTTTTCTTTTTAACATAAAGCAATACCTTTGCGGTATGAAACGTAGTTACATTTGGTTCATTTGCCTGATTGTCTGCATAGCATTCATCTCGCTGCTTTACTTGCAGGGACGCTATGCAGAAGCAATGGTGAGGATGCGCAGGGAACAGTTCGACGAGAATGTCTGGCGCAGTCTTGACCAAGCCTCGCGCGAATTGGAAAAGGTCGAAACTTACCGTTATCTGCAAACCATTATTACTCAGCATGAGATGAAGAAGCGGGGCACTGCGCTTCCCGATAGTTTCTTCGTCACAGACTACACACTTCCGCTCGACACTATCACTCGCAACTCAGTACGAATGTCGTTGGGTTCGCTTACTGTGAACCGTTACAATCGACTGGCGCAAACCATCAGCAACCTGCAAAAGCATGTGCGCGACGCGTTCATCTATGAACAAGGTGTGCTCGACGAGGTCATCTATGCTGTTATGTACACAGCCAGCGAAAAGCGGTTCCAAGACCGTCTGAACCCTGCCGTCTTAGATGGCTGCCTGCGTAGTGCCCTTCAAGCTAACGGCATCACACTTCCCTTCCATTTCATCGTCTATACCAGCGACGGCAGAGAGGTCTATCGGTGCGAAGACTATACCGAAGAGGGCAGCGAACCAAGCTATCAGCAAGTGCTCTTCCGCAGCGACCCGATGGGACAGATGGGAACTGTTGTGATACACTTCCCCGACCAGAAACACTTCATTCGCGGTGTTGCAGGTTATGTGGCACCGGCAATGGTCTTCACCGTCATTTTGCTCTTAACTTCGCTCATCACTATCTATCTCATCTTCCGTCAGAAGCGCATAAGCGAGATGAAGAAAGACTTCATCCACAATATGACGCATGAGTTCAAGACACCTATCTCCACTATCTCCATTGCAGCGCAGATGCTTGCCGACAAGAGTGTGAACAAGAGCCAGGAGACTTACGAGCGTCTTGGTGGTGTCATAACGAGCGAGACGCGCCGCCTCCGCTATCAAGTGGAGAAGGTCTTGCAGATGAGCCTCTTCGACAACAACAACATTGCCCTGAAGATGCAGGAGCTTGATGCCAACGAGATAATAGGTAATGTGGTGGATACCTTCTCGCTTAAGGTGACACAAAGCGGCGGCACGCTCGACATGAAGGTAGAGGCATACAATCCCTTCATCAATGCCGACGAGATGCACTTCACGAACATCATCTTCAACCTGCTTGACAATGCCTTCAAGTACCGTCGCGAGGATGAACCGCTTGCCATTGTGGTGCACACCTACAATCAGAACGAAACACACTTCTGCATCAGCATTTCCGACAACGGCATCGGCATTGCGAAGGACAACCTGAAGCGCATCTTCGACAAGTTCTATCGTGTGCATACCGGCGACAAGCACAATGTCAAAGGCTTCGGCCTCGGTTTGGCATATGTGCAGAAGATGGTAGAGCTGCACCACGGCACCATCAAGGCCAGCAGCGAACTCGGCAAGGGAACTAAGTTTACGATAACAATACCGCTGTCGCTGTAAAGCCCCCTCCCCGCTCCCCCTTTGGGGGAGTGCAACAACCACAAAGAAAAGAAATAAACTATAACGACTAAATTCTCTATATTATAAACCATGCTCATCTCTAAGCTCCTCCCCCAATGGGGGAGGCTGGGAGGGGGCCTAAAACTTAAACATTATGGAACAGAAATTGCACATTTTGCTTTGCGAGGACGAAGAGAGCCTCGGAATGCTTGTTCGTGAGTACCTCGAAGCTAAAGGTTACGATGCAGAACTCTTCCTCGACGGCGAGGCTGGCTATCGCGCTTTCATGAAAAGGAAGTTCGACATGTGTCTGCTCGACGTGATGATGCCCAAGATGGACGGCTTTGCATTGGCAAAGGAGATTCGTCTGGTCAACACCGAGATACCTATCATCTTCCTGACTGCCAAAAACCTGAAGGAGGACATCCTGGAAGGCTTCAAGCTTGGAGCTGACGACTACCTCACCAAACCCTTCTCTATGGACGAACTCGTCTATCGTATGGAAGCCATCCTAAGGCGTGTGAAGAGCAAGGAACAGAAGAACCTGACTCGCTTCCAGCTTGGCAAGTTCATCTTCGACACTCAGCGCCAAGTCTTGCTCCTCGGCGACCAGCAGACAAAACTCACAACGAAGGAATGCGAGTTGCTGACGATGCTTTGCGTTCATGTCAACGATGTGCTGGAGCGCGACCTTGCACTCAAGACCATTTGGATGGACGACAACTACTTCAACGCCCGCAGCATGGATGTCTATATCACGAAGCTGCGCAAGCTTTTGAAGGACGACCCCGAAATCGAAATCAACAATGTTCACGGCAGAGGCTATCGTCTCATCGTGCCCAACCTGATGCAAGAATAAAGTTCGGCATCATGATAAAAAGCAACCGCCCCGATGGAACTTCCATTGGGGCGGTGCTGTTTGTTTACTTTTGTTCTCCTATTGTTATAAAGAGATTACGTTATTACGTTAGAACGACTTAACTCTTAACTTCTCAAGCTTAGAAGACGTATCCAAGTGTGATTGCGAAGTTGTGCCTTGTGGAAATCTCCATGTCGCAGTTTGTGCCGCTACTTTGTGTGAAACCACCCACATTCTTTGGCTCGCTGGTCAGTCCTGCAGGGCTATAATGTCTGGAGAATGGCGTAAGGTCGTGCAGGTAAGCAACACCCGCATAGTACCTCTTATAATATACATTGCAACCTACCTGGGCACCTGCCTGTAGGAGTTTGCCTTTGTGCAGTTTCTCGCCACGGGTGAAGCCACTCATGTAAATGCTGCTTTCCCCATAATCTGCCAAACCTTCTGCTGTGTCAACATCCATCAGGCTTGCTGTGTAGCATTTCTCTGTTGTGGTTCCCGGCAAGAGTGATGGAGAGCCGTCGGCTGTGTAAGCTTTTGCTGTGCGCTTTGCAATCAAGTTGAAACGTGCATAGACACCGAGGAAGGGAGCCAACGTAAGGTCCTTTACGCCAAAGGCATCCTTGAACTGCTTGTTGATGTTGACGGGAATAGAGAGTGTAAAGGCATTGATTTTGTAATGATAGAATTCATCGCCATGCACGTTGGAGCGGTCTGCTTTGCTGCCACCAGTATGATAGGCGACGTTAGCACCGACTTCCAGGAAGAGACCGATTTTCTTTGCGATGCGCAAGTCACCCATCCAACCCAAGCTTACTCCGCTGAGGAAGTAGTTGTTGAAGTCGGGCGAAGGATCATTGGGGAAGGCAATGGGATTCGAGTACTTGGTGATTGTTCCCATATATCCGAGCTGTACACGCTGGAAGGCTTTCCTGTCAGTCGGAGTTGTGGGGACTAAGACTTCAGTGGAATCTTCATTTGCAGCATCTTCCAACAGTTCATCTTCATCTTGGGCATACGCACCGAGGCTCAAGCTTAGCAGCAATGCTGCAGGCAGTATTTTCATTAATTTCATAGAGTGTATGTATTAGTTTTTGCTTATTTTTCCTTGCAAATTTATCAATTATTATGATAACTGCCAAACATTTTATGAAAAATTTAACATTGAAGGTCAAATGAAGCCTGAAAAGTACCGAAAAGACAGGGAAAAGAAACCTCCGAAAGGTTGTTAAAGTGGTATTTTCGTCATTAAACAGGCTTCGGCGTTCAACGCAACGTGCCTACCTTGTCTACGACACACGTGTTGTTCGCCGATGACACGCGTTAAGATTGCCGACGACATGCGTGTCGTTGGCTGATGACACACGTGTCGTTTGCCAACGAGACACGTTAAGTTTGTCAGGAAGCTTAGGCTCGCTTCATCTCGATGACTTGGGTGCAATAGGAGATGACGGCGGGGCGGTGGGTGACACAAATGATGGTCTGGCCAGCCTCGCGCTCGTTGAGGTTCTTCAAGAGCTGTTGTTCTGTCTGCATATCAAGGGCGCTGGTGGCCTCGTCGAGCAGCAGCACGGAACCTTGGCGCAGCAAGGCTCGGGCAATGGCGATGCGCTGTGACTGGCCTTCACTCAGTCCTGCTCCCAGCTCTCCACAGATTGCATCAAGTCCGTCCGGCCTGTCCATGACGAAGCCAGCGCAAGCTGTTTCCAGGGCTTCGCGCATATCTGCTTCCGTTGCGTTGGGATTGCCAAGCAGGAGGTTGTCGCGAATGGTGCCGCTGAAAAGGGTGTTGCCTTGCGGCACATAGACGAGGTTGTTGCGCGTTTGCGGTGAAATCTTCACGGTCTGTGTCTCGTCGTACATCTCCAAGTGTCCTTCCGTCGGTTTGAGCAGGGCGAGGATGAGGCGGATGAGTGTTGTCTTGCCGGCGCCAGTCTCTCCCAATATGGCCGTAGTGGAGCCTTTGGGGAAGTCGCACGAGAAATGCGAGAGGATGGTTCGGCCTCCGTCTTTGTATTGGAAGCTGATGTCGGTGATACGCACGCCCGCTCCGTTCTTGAAGGTTATGGGTTGAGAGTCGTCTTCGAGCGGCATTTCCTCCAGTTCCATTAGTCGCTCGCTTGCAGTTATCGTGCTGATAAAGACGGGGATGAAGCGTGTCATATCGCGGAACGGCCCTTGTATCTGGCCGACAAGCTGGATGAAGGAAATCATCATGCCGTAGGTGATGGCGCCCGACTGAAGGCTGTCAACGCCCCAAAGGAAGGTGACGAGATAGCCTGTGCTGAAGCCGATGCTGAGCAGGGTGGAGGACATACTGCTGAAGACTGCTCTGTGGCGGACGTGGCGGCGAAGCAGGCTTTGCGTCTGGATGAGTTTCTCTATCATCGTGCGCGTCCGCTCCAGTGTTTTGAGAATGGCGCGATGCTGGATGCTCTCTTGCAGAATGCTCTGCACGCGGCTCTCGGTGGAGCGGATGTCGCGGGTGATGGTTCGCATCTTGCGCACATATACCTTACTTAATAAAAGGAAGAAGGGCACGATACATACAATGAGGCAGGCAAGCCGGGCATCCATGTGGAAGAGATAGAAGAAGGCACCGATGAGGCGGAACGAGACTTCCAGTATGGCAGGGACGGTCTCGGTGATGCAAGAGGCGAGGTCTCGCACGTCTTGCTCCAGCCTGTTCAATGTGTCACCGCTGTGCCGGTCCTCGTGTCCGTTCCATTCGCTTTGCAGAAGATGGGCAAATATTCGTTGCTGGACGATGTTCAGCGAGCGGACGCCAAGCAGGGCACTCACCCATTTGCGGGCAAAGCCAAGAAGAATCTTGCTTACCATTATGGCGACAAGCGCGTAAGCGGCTATGCGAAGGCTGCCTTCTGCGCGATTGGTGGCAATGTCTATCGTCCACTTTGTAGCATAGATGAAGGCAAAGTCGAGGCAGACCGACAGGATGCCGATGACGGCATTGATTACAGCCTGCAAGCGCAATCCTCGGGAAGAACGCCAAAGCCAAGCAGCAAGCTCGCGAAGCCCCCTCCCCGCTCCCCCTTTGGGGGAGTGCTCTTGTCTCAATTTGTTATTTGAAATTATGCTCATTTGTCATTGAATCGTTACCCCCCTTCAAAGGCACTCCCCCAAAGGGGGAGCGAGGGGGCTTCTTGCGTCGCTGCCCCACAGCAACTTGCTGCGCAGGGTGTGCAGGAAGGTCGTTTCGGGGCGTTTCAGAACCTGAACCTGATAGGGGGCCTTGCGGATGATGAGTTTCTGCGAGTCCTGACAGGATTCGCTGCGTCCGTCGATGGCTACGAGGAAGTTGTGGCTACGGCTTTCCACCGTGAGGGTCAGTTCCAGGTTGTCGGGCAACGTCAGCGGACGAACCGTCAGTCCGTGTGGCGCAACAGGCACAAGGCCGATAATCTGGCAACCAGGCAGCATCACGGAACCGCCCACGCTGAGTGCGTATGCCGTGCTTCCGGAGGGAGTATTTACGATGAGTCCGTCGGCTTGGTAGGTCGTGAGGTACTCGCCGTCAACGTCAACGCGGATGCTTATCATGCTGCTGCTATCGTGCTTGAGCACAGCCACTTCGTTCAGGGCAAAGGGATAGCCCTGCATCTGTCCGTCGGGGCATTCCACTTGCAGCACCCCGGCTTTCTCCGTGCGCAACAGTCCAGCCTGAAGGTCTGTGAGTGTTTGCTTGATGTCGCCCAGCGAGAAGTCCGCCAGGAAGCCCAGCCGCCCGGTATTGATGCCGAGGATGGGAATCTGCTTTGCTCCGATTCGCATGGCAGTGGTAAGGAAAGTGCCGTCGCCGCCCATGCTGACCGCGAAGTCCGCCTCGAAGTCATCGCCGGTGATGAGTTCGTGTTCGGGGATGCCGATGTGCATCTCCTCCTTGAGATAAACGTAGAAAGGTTGGTCGATGAGTGGAACAATGCCAAAGTCGGTCAGCGCATCGAAGAGTGTCTGCACTGCCTCGCACTTCTTGGGCTGGTACGTGTTCCCAAAGATTGCACATCTTTTTGCCTTTTCCATAAGTTATGTTCCTTTTGGCAGGCAAAGGTATGAAAAAACTTCCATACCGCAAAGCAAAACGCCAAAAATGTTGCTTTCGCCTTTCCGCTTAACCGACTTTGCCCAATCGGTTAACCGAGTTGCTCTAATCGCTTAACCGACTTTGCCCAATCGGTTAACCGACTTGCTCCAATCGCTTAACCGACTTGGTGCAATCGCTTGACCGACTTGACGGAACACCTGTGGATGTTTTGGCAAATATCTGTGGATGTTGAAAGTTTTTATTGCTCCTGCATTTGCGCATTAAAAAAAATGTTGTATCTTTGCAGTGCAACAATTGCTTTCAAAACCCTAAATAATATATAAGGTATGATTTACGTATTCTTGGCAACAGGTTTCGAGGACATCGAGGCCATTGCTCCTGTTGACATCATGCGCCGCGCCGGATTGAAGGTGCAGACAGTTTCCATCACGGGCGAAAAGGTTGTGCAGAGTGCTCATGGCGTGGGCATTACTGCCGACTTGCTGCTCCCCGAAGTTGATTTCCCGAAGGCAGAGATGCTTGTGCTGCCAGGCGGTCTGCCAGGCTCGACGAACCTCGATGCCTGTCAACCCTTGACGCAGGCCATCAAGCGCCACTTCGAGGCAGGCGGAGCCATTGCCGCCATCTGCGCCGCTCCGCTGGTGTTCGGGCATCTGGGATTGCTCAAAGGCCGTAGCGCCACCTGCTATCCCGGCGTTGACCCCGAACTGAAGGGAGCCACATACACCGCCGCTATCGTCGAGCAGGACGGCAACATCATCACGGGCAAAGGCCCGGCAGCCGCCTTCGAGTTCGGCTACACAATCGTTGACTACTTCCTCGGCGAAGGCGCCTCTATGCCGCTAAGGCAGGGAATGTTTTACGAAGAACTAAGAACGAAGAGTGAAGAGTGAAGAATAGGTGATAGTTCTTTAACTAAACAAATGGTAACTCTTATTCTTCACTCTTAGTTCTTCACTCTTCACTATGGATAATTATCTTATACTTGTTGCAGGTGGCAAGGGGCTTCGCATGGGCGGAGACATCCCGAAGCAGTTCCTTCCGATTGGCGGGAAACCGATTCTGATGCATACCATCGAGGCGTTCCGTCAGGCACTTGCGGGCGTGAAGATAGTGCTCGTTCTGCCTGCCGAGCAGCAAGACTACTGGAGGCAGCTTTGCAAGGAGCACGGCTTCCATTCGCCGGAACTGATTGCCAATGGCGGCGAGACGCGTTTCCACAGCGTGAGGAACGGCTTGGCGCTTCTGCCGGACGATGCCGAAGCGGTGGTTGGCGTACACGATGGCGTGCGGCCTTATGTCTCGGCTGAGACGATACTTCGCTGCTACAACGCTGCCGCCGAAGGGAAAGCTGTGGTGCCCGTCGTCCCTGTTGTAGAGACGATTCGCCAAATCCTTCCCGACGGCAAGAGCATCACAAGGCCTCGCGACGAGTACCGCCTCGTGCAGACACCGCAGACCTTCCCCCTCGCCCTGCTGAAGGAGGCCTATCGTCAGCCATTCTCCGATGCTTTCACCGACGATGCGTCTGTTGTGGAAGCTCTCGGAAAGGAGATTACAATGGTGGAGGGAAACAGAGAGAACATCAAGATAACGACACCGAGTGACCTTTCTTCAGTCCATAGTTCTGAGTCCATAGTCCATAGTTTAGGCTATGCCCTCCAACAGAACAATCGTATAACTATGGACTCTTAACTATGAAGCTTTAGCTCGACGAAGTCAACTATGGACTATGAACTCAAAACTACGGACTTGACTTACCTTCCTGGCATCGGCCCTGCGAGGGCGAAGTTGTTGGAAGCAGAGCTGGGCATCAAGACCTGGCACGACCTGCTATACACCTTCCCCTACAAGCACATCGACCGCAGTCGGCTCTACAAAATCCGCGAACTGACGCCGGATATGCCCTTCGTTCAGGTCTTGGGACAGTTCCGCAGTTTTGAGGAAGCAGGCGAAGGGCGCAAGCATCGGTTGACGGGGCATTTCTGGGACGGCGAAATGTTTCTCGACGTCACTTGGTTCCAGGGCATACGCTACATAAAGCAGAGCGTTAAACCGCGCAAAGACTATATCCTCTTCGGGCGACCAAGCGTCTATGGCGGCAGACTTTGCGTCAATCATCCAGACCTTGACAATCCGGAATCGACGGTGCTCAGCAAGATGAGCATGCAACCGTATTACTCCACGACAGAGCGCATGAAGAAGGCGGGAATGACCTCGCGCACGATGGAACGCTTCACAAGTGCACTCTTCAGCAAGCTCACCTGGACTCTTCCCGAGACGTTGCCTCCATACCTCATCGAGCGGCTTCACCTCATGCCACTCGACAAGGCTCTTCGCGCAGCACACTATCCCACTACAGCCGACGAACTGGCCAATGCCAACATGCGGTTGAAGTTCGAGGAGCTGTTCTTCATCCAACTTGTCATCATGTCCTATGCCCGCAAGCGGCAACAGGAGCGCGTGGGCAGGAAGTTCACCCGCGTGGGCGAACTCTTCAACACATTTTATCGTCGCTATCTGCCTTTCCCGTTGACGGAAGCGCAGAAGCGCGTCATCCGAGAGATGCACGCCGACATGAAGAGTGGCCGTCAGATGAACCGCCTCCTGCAAGGCGATGTGGGCAGCGGAAAGACGCTCGTCGCCCTGATGGTCATGCTTATCGCCATCGATAACCATTGCCAGACGTGCATTATGGCTCCCACCGAAATACTTGCAGAGCAACATCTTCAGACCTTCCGCAACTTCTTGAAAGATATGCCTGTGCGCGTCGAACTGCTGACCGGCAATGTCAAAGGCAAGAAGCGGAGCGCCATCGAAGCAGGCCTGCTGGACGGCAGCATCCATATCCTCATTGGTACACACGCCGTCATCGAGGACAATGTGCAGTTCAACAACTTGGGATTGGTCATCATCGACGAACAGCACCGCTTCGGTGTGGCACAGCGTGCGAAGCTTTGGGAAAAGAGCAGCCCCCTCCCCGCTCCCCCTTTGGGGGAGTGCCACAATGCCGCTGCCTCGCCGCTCAACAGCACTCCCCCAAAGGGGGAGCAGGGAGGGGGCTTCCCTCACGTTTTGGTTATGACCGCAACGCCCATCCCCCGCACACTTGCGATGACTGTCTATGGCGACCTCGACGTTTCGGTCATCGACGAGCTGCCGCCCGGACGAAAGCCTGTCCGCACCATGCACATCTATGACAACCAGCCGGAGCAGCTCTATCGTGGCGTCGTCCGCGAGGTAGAGAATGGACATCAGGTCTATTTCGTCTTTCCGCTTGTGAAGGAAAGCGAGAAGCTCGACCTGAAAAACGTTGAGGATGAGTTCGTCCACCTCAAAGAGATCTTCCCACAATACCGCATCGGTATGGTTCACGGCAAGATGAAACCCAGTGAGAAGGATGCCGTGATGGAAAAGTTCGTGTCGGGCGAGACGCAGATACTCGTTGCCACAACTGTTATCGAGGTTGGTGTGAACGTGCCCAACGCTTCGGTGATGATAATACAGAACGCCGAGAGGTTCGGCCTCTCGCAGTTGCACCAGCTTCGTGGCAGGGTAGGGCGGGGCGCGGAGCAGTCCTATTGCATCCTTGTGTCGAACTTCAAACTTTCCGCCGAGACACGCAAACGCCTACAGATAATGACGGAGACCAACGATGGATTCGAGATTGCTGAAGCCGACCTCAAGCTTCGAGGCCCTGGCGACCTCGAAGGGACACAGCAGAGCGGCATCGCCTTCAACCTCAGGCTTGCCAACCTCGGGCGCGACGGACAACTCGTGCAATTGGCTCGCGACACAGCATCCTTCGTCCTCGACGCTGACCCCAACCTTCAGGCAAAGGACAATGCTCTGCTTCGTTATCATCTGCTTGAACTAAAGCGGGAGCACAAGGACTGGAGCCAGATATCTTAAATCCACGAACTCCCTTCATTGAGAATATATTAAATGTTAAACGTAAATAAGTGATTAATTAAAGGTTATGAAAAAGAACATCTTTCTTAGTGCCGCAGCGGCACTTTGTCTGCTGATGGGTATTAGCAGCTGTGACAACAAACAAACGACCGATAAGGAAAAGAAGGTCAAGGTAGAAGCTGAAGCAACCGAAACACCCGCCAAGGACATCTTCTTCTACACGAACAAACATCGTGCCGACAAGTATGTTCCCACCGAGGAAAAGATGGGCTTCGGCTCACAGATTCAAAGCATCAACACAGAGGAGTTCAAGGACAACAAGAACATCAAGGAAGTGTGGGTGGCTCCACAAATCAAACACATTGCCAATTATGCCTTTGCCGGTTGCACTTCACTCGAGAAGATTCATTTCCAAGGCGATATGCCGGTCATCAACGACGAAGCATTCATCGGATGTTCTGCCCTCAAGAGCCTTAATGTGGATGTCTATACGATTGGCCTGAATGCCTTCAAGGACTGCACTTCGCTCGAGTCGGCCCGCTTCGGTGAGCACATTTATTGGATTCGCAACGGGGCTTTTGGTGGTTGTAAAAAGCTGAAAAGCATCCTTATGGCTATCACGATGAACAAGCTTGAGGATGAAGCATTTGAGGGCTGTACCAGCATCGAAGAGTTCTCTGTTCCCAACGACTTCAAGAACCGTATGTTCGGCCTTATCCCTTCTGCTTCGAAATGGAAGAAGATTTACCTGCTCAGCACGGAGTACTACGCTATGCCGAAGAACTGCACGCCCAACAAGGACTGTACGCTCTACGTTCCCGACGCTTTCCTTGCCAAGTTCCAGGCAGATGCCGACTGGCAGCAGTTCGGCAGCATCGAACCCCTCAGCAAGAGCAAGTACTTCACAGCGGAAGGTTTCCTGAAAAAATAAAATGAGTTGCCTTCTTCCTGCCGACATGTTGAAGCAGGAAGGAGGCTTTTACCATTCGTCCACCTTTTGCTCCTGACGGAAAGCATTAAGCTGTTGCTTCAGGCGGTCGAGGTGTTGCGAATACTTGGCATCCCCAATGACATTGTTAAGTTCATTGGGGTCTTTCTTTAGGTCGTAGAGTTCGTCGTAGGAATAAGACTCTTTGGGATTGTAGAAGTGCAGAAGCTTGTAGCGGCCATCACTCACACCGTCGTGGCGCATTACGTTGTGCTCTGCCGGGCAGTCATAGTAGTGATAGTAGAGATACTTGCGCCAATCCTTTGGAGCCTTCCCTTTGTTCATCATGATAGGAAGCAATGAAGTTCCAACCATTTGGTTGGGCTTCTCGGCATCAGCTATGTCGAGGAAAGTAGGTGCGAAGTCGATATTCTGCACAAGGGCATCGCTCTTCTCGCCGCCCTTCATGCCGGGAGCATAGACAAGCAAGGGCGTGCGGAACGACTCTTCGTACATAAAGCGCTTGTCGAACCATCCGTGCTCGCCCATATAGAAGCCCTGGTCGCTGGTATAGACAACCATAGTGTTCTCCATCAACCCGTTTGCCTCCAAGTAGTTGAGCAGACGTCCCACCTGCATATCGATGCTATGGATTACGCGCATATAGTCGCGAATGTAGCGTTGGTACTTCCATTGCAGAAGCGCATCGCCCGTGAGGTTCTGTGCCAGCATTGCTTCGTTGCGCGGATTGTAGGCCGCCTCCCACACTTCCCGTTGTTCGGGTGACATACGCGAAAGCTGATGCCGGAACCCGTCGCCGTTGCGTTCGTGGGTATAACCCATTCCGGGCTTAATCTGTGTCACCTTTAGGTCGTAACACATTTCCATGTCCTTCTCTATACTCATCTGCTGTTCGTGGGCAGCGCGGCCTCTCGTTGCGTAATCATCGCGGAAGGTCTCGGGCAGGGGGAACTCGACATCTTCGTAGAGGTCGAGCATATCGAGTGGCGGCATCCAGTTGCGGTGAGGAGCCTTATGATGCACGAAAAGTGCGAAGGGCTTGGTGCGGTCACGCTGATTGAGGAAACGGATTGCATGGTCTGTAATGAGGTTTGTGGCATAGCCCTTCTCCACGACATACTGTCCGTCTGTTTCCTTCGAGCGGAAACGAGGGTCGTAATAGTCGCCTTGACCGGGAAGGATTTGATAGGTATCGAAGCCTTTTGGCTCGCACAGCATGTGCCACTTGCCAATCATAGCCGTCTGATAGCCAGCCTTTTGCAGGTATTCGCTCACGAAGGGCGCGTTCTGGTCTATAGGGCAGTCAAGCGTTCTTTGTCCGCTTTGGTGGCTATACATACCTGTCATCAGGCAGGCGCGGCTGGGTGTGCTCAGCGAGTTCTCGACATAAGCCCTTTGGAAGAGCATTCCGCGCTCGGCAAGTCGGTCGAGGTTGGGCGTTGGAGCCTGCTTGCTGAGCTGATGGCCGTAGGCGCTTATCGCTTGATAGCTGTGGTCGTCGCTCATGATATAGACGATGTTCCAGCGTTGTGCCCAAGCAGTATTGAAGGCGCAGGAGCCAAGGAGAACGGCTCCTCCAAACCTCGCCTTGAAGGTATGCTTTTTAATGAAACTATATTTATTCTTCATTTGATGTTGTTGCGTTTTGTCGTTATTTCGTTGTAACTTCAGGAGAATTGTGCCATTCGTTCTTGCGCGATGGCTATCTCCTGCATCACTCGTGTGACGTAGGGAATGACGATGTGGCATTGTTCGCGATTCTCGATGAGATTGAGGAATTCGCGGAACTCGTAGCTAAGACGATGGCAGCCGCCTTCACTCTTGAATGTGACGGGTTCCTGCCCATTAAGATGAAGGGTGAAGGAATCGAGAATGCTCACAGAGCCGTGCACTTCGATGTATCCATCCTCGCCCTGAATGCAGCTGTATGAGCGTCCGTCCGAGTCCTTCGAGGCGCTGAGGACTGCCAGTGCCGTAGGATAATGACATAGCAAAGTGCCGCTCGTGTCGATGCCGTTGAAGCCTCGGTTGCAGTCATAGCGAATGGTGCGAGGCGGCCCCAGCAGGGCAATCGTGAAGCACAGGTTGTAGATATTCAGGTCGGCCAATGTGCCGCCAGCCATCGCGGGGTCGAAGACCGGGGTGATTTCGCCTTTGAGATAGCGGTCGTAACGGCTGCTGCGCTGGGCATAGTTGCAATGAACCATTCTTATTGTGCCAATCTGCGGCAGGAGTTCCTGAAGTTTGCGCAGCAGAGGCATATATAACAGCGAGAAGGCAGGCATCAGGTAAAGGCACCGCTGGATGGCAGTGTCGATGAGTTCTTCCGTTTGCACCCTGTTCACGGCAATGGGTTTCTCAACAATTACATTCTTGCCAGCCAACATAGCCTGCATCGCATATTCGTGGTGAACATGGTTAGCGTTGGCGATATAGACGAAGTCGGCTTCTGCCTCCTGGAGCATACGTCCGTAGTCGGTATAGACGAAGCCCGTCGGTGCGTAGGCCTGGCAGAGGTCGATGGCGTGTTCCACGCTGTGTTCGCGGGCAAAGATGCCTGTTACCTCTATCTCGCCGGCGAACTCCTCATGCAGCATTCGCATGACCTCTTCGGCAATCTTTCCTGTTCCTGCAATGGAAATCTTCATTTTATGGGGTAGGGACGAAGTTGCTTTTTACTAAAATATCCGGTAATGTTTCTGCAAAGGTATGAAATAAAATGGTACGATGCAAGTAATCATTAGGAAAAATGAAAAAACACATCCAATAAACTTAACACGCCTACTTTGCCAACGACACACGTGTCGTTGGACAACGAGGCACGTTAAGTTGGACAAGTCGCTTAAGCGATTGAACAAAGTCGGTTAAGCGATTGAACCAAGTCGGTTAAGCGCTTGAAGAAAATACCTTAAGGTCTTTTGGCAAATATATACAGATATTCGAGCAAATACCTACAGATGTTCGAGCAAATATCTGTAGATGTTTTTAATCTTGCTCAACATTCAAAATGCGTGCAACTTGAGTGATTTCAGGATTTTGCATATCTTCCCACTTGATTTTTTGCACATCCTTTCATATTCTTTATGGTTAAGTAGAAACCTGTTGCATACTATCAGTAGAATATATTCAAAGAAAAGTATGGCAAGGATAAAGAGAACATTGTATATATGGCTTTCTTTTGTTATTTTGTCGGAAGTGATTTTATAGAGAATAATCTTGTTGGGGTCAAATGGTTTGTTCTCCTTCTCATACAATTCCTTGATTGCCATCTGATAACCTTCGATGTGGTCAATGGGGAGGAGGCGTTTCAGATAACGGTCATTCAAGTCCATCCTCAATATGAAATTCTTCTCTTCGTCTATGAAACGTTGGCGCCTCAGTTCAAGAACTTCTTTCTTTTCTAAGTGGCTATGGGCTTCCTTTTTACTATTTACCAAGTACACATTTGGGATGGCGCTAAGGGGATAAGCTACATGGATACAGTAAAAAATGCTTTTATCATTAGCAATGTGAAAATAGTAATTACCCTTGGTTGTGTCCAAATCAGCGGTGGTTAACTTCGCTACATGAATACATTCTGCGTTTGCCAATATTGGCTCTGAGTCGGGGGTAATGGCTGGAATTTCTGTTATATCCAATGCCATTCTTTCCAACATTGTTGGTGTCTTCAAAAAGAGGAACAAAGGGAATATGCCAATAACAAGAATTGCAGCAAGAATTCCATTAAAATTGTGTTTAATGGCAAAGAAGAAATTGCGGCATAAGTAAAGATGGAGCAAAAACGGAACTACAAATAACTCTTCTATCGTATCGTAACTCAATTGTGGGAACCATTCCCATTCTAACCGCCCCCAGCAGATAAGAGAATATATTGCTAAAAGAAAGAGGGTGATGAGAAACACACGGAAAATAGGAAGGTAGTTGGTGGCGTATGTGGTTTCTTTATCTGACCTCTTCTGCGCAGAGCCGATATGTTCAAACTCCATAAACAATTTTCGTGTCTTTTTTCTCTGACTTTCATCCGAAGATTGTTTAAGCTTAGGCATCTTCTTAAGGTTGTTCAGCAAGATGGTAAGCTCCTGCATATTTGTGTTGATTAATGTTGTGTTTATGGAGTAATCCCACCTCTCTGCTCTATTTCTTCGACTTTTGCATAAGATGCGCCCCAACTTACTTATGCAATCTAACTTTTTGTGTTCTATTTCAGGTATATAACAGACCTTTAAAGTCGAGTTACCATAACTGCCTAAATAAAGCTTGAAGAATTTCACCTCGCTGAAGTTAATCACTTTCTTCTTCAATAATCCTTTAACAATAAGGCAATTGTCTGTAACCGTCATAAATGGCTGCCCAAGAATTCTTTCTTTGAGCACCATTAACAAGAAATATAGGCTTAATAGGCTTAATGCGCCGAAGCCAAAGAGAAATAAAGAAGTAAAAAGTAAACCGAAGAAATTATATACAGACAAATCATCTGTTTCGTGAATCATTGTGGCAAAGGCAATCCATACAAGAATAGCACTGGGTAGCGTTTTCCAGAAAGAATGATAGATTCTGATTTCCTCCATGATAATCTATTCTGTTATAACCCACCTCACAAATGAAAGAAGGGCAGCACCCTATCGCAATAGGTCACAGATGTTTGAGCCAACACGTTGAGGTGTTGTTTCACTCCATTACGTCCTTTGTGCCGCCAGTGGCTTGGAAGAAGGTGACTTGGGTGTTGGTCTTCTTGTCGAAAAGGGTATTGGCAAGGATTTCAACTGTGCCGAACTGTCCCATCGGGGTCTGCATGTTGACGTATTCCTGCCCATCGTATTTGACAGAAATCTTCGTGAGGGCAGGCAAGTTGTAATAGACACCCTGTTCCATCTTCGCGCGTTTCTTGGCTGCTTCCTCAGATGGAACAGCTGTGGGAATGGTCTCAAGGACTTTGAGGGAAACGGTGACGGGTTCGCCGGCGAGGTTGTCGCTGTCGAGCACGCCGAGCTTCTTGGAGAAGCGGAACAGCACGTCGCGGTCGCTTTCCTGCTGCGGGTCGTAGAAGAGGGAGAAGACCTCCGTGTCGGTCTGTCTGCTGCCGATGAAGAGGGACTCCAGCACAGAAGCCTGTTTATCAAGTTGGTCGAGCATGAGCTTGAGCTGTGCGCCGTCCTTTGGCGTGTTGTCCGCCTCGCCGCGCACAAGGGCGTTCTTGCTGTCGCGAATGTCGTAGATTTCCTGTGCACAAAGCTCTGCCATCTTGACCGTGCTGCCTGCTGCAAGAATCTCCTGCGTCATATAGGAACGAGGATTCTCTGGGGCCTGTCCCTTCTGTGGCTTTGGCAGCTCAGGCAGGAAGGTTTCGTTGGCGTCGCAATTGATGCTCAAGAGAATACCGTCGCGGCTAAGTCCGACGAGTGGTGCCACTGTCTTGCTCTTCACCTTGATGCTGTAAGCCTTGTTGGGGTCGGGCTTGCCGTAGGGTTCAAGGGTGATGCTCTTGAGGTTCCACTCCACGCTTTGCTCCGTCGGAACGTCTTGCATGCGCAGGTAGCGGTCGGCATACTTGTAGAAGTCGCCTGGCCTGATGGTTGTCTTCTCGGCAACGATGGTGACGCGGAACGCTGTCCGCGGCAGGTAATAGCAGACCCCTTCGAGGGTTGTGCCGGGCACGAAGGGTTCTACCTCTGTCTGGGCCGAAGCAAAGTTGCAGGTGAATAGTGCAAAGGAAATAATCAGTAGTTGTTGTATTAAACGCTTCATGATTGACTTTAGTTTTATCTTCGTAATGACGTTTTGACGAGATAACGGTGTAACGCCTTAATCTTTAATCCTTAATCTTTAATCTTTAATCATTTATGTCTGTTGGCACGCTGGCGGCGGATGTCGGCTTTCTTCTTGGCTGCCCCGCTGCCGTGTGCTCCTGTTATGTATTGTTTCTTCTTGGCTTTTGTCTTGACCTTTGGTGATTGACCATTGACCATTGACCGTTGACCATTGCCTTTGAATGTAATGCCATTTAGGATTACGGCATCTATGTCGTCGCCTCCAAAGAGACCCCCTCTTACTCCCCCGTTAGGGGGAGAATCTGGGAGTGAGGGCTTTATGCTATGTTCCTTCATTTAGTTCCTTTTTTATCCTTTCAATTACTTTGTCTGTTTGATAGATTACCTCGTCATTTGTGAAGCGGATTAGCTTAAAGCCGAAAGACTCAAGGCGTTCTGTGCGACTTTCGTCATTATGTTGTTGCTCGTATTCAGAATGAAAAGCTCCATCTACTTCAATGATTAGGTTTGTCTCTAGAGAGACGAAGTCCACTATATAGTCTGCAATTATGTACTGCCTGTAAAACTTTGTTTTCAAGTTCTTTCCCCTTAACTGCTCCCACAGAATTGCTTCTGCTTGCGTAGGGTGTTTCCTGTTCTCACGCGCCCAATCCTTTAATAAGAAGTACCTGTCGCTTGCAGCCCATCTCAGTTCATCAATCATCTTATCTTCCTTTCGCGGCTCTAAGTTCTCCCCCTTACGGGGGAGTTAGAGGGGGTCTTTTAGTGGTGGAACAGCCTTACCCCTGTGAACGCCATTGCGATGCCGTACTTGTCGCAGGTCATGATGACGTGGTCGTCGCGGACGCTGCCGCCTGCCTGGGCGATGTACGCCACGCCGCTCTTGTGGGCACGCTCCACGTTGTCGCCGAAGGGGAAGAACGCGTCGCTGCCGAGGCTTACGCCGGTGTTCTTGGCTATCCAGGCCTGCTTCTCCTCGCGGCTGAGGGGTTCAGGCTTCTCCGTAAAGAACTTCTGCCACTCGCCGTCGGCAAGGACATCCATGTAGTCGTCGCTGATATAGACGTCGATTGTGTTGTCGCGGTCGGCGCGGCGTATGCCTGGGATGAAGGGCAAAGCCATCACCTTGGGCATCTGGCGGAGCCACCAGATGTCGGCCTTGTTGCCGGCAAGCCGTGTGCAGTGGATGCGGCTCTGCTGACCTGCTCCGATGCCGATGGCCTGACCGTCCTTGACGTAGCAGACGCTGTTGCTCTGCGTGTATTTCAGGGTGATAAGGGCGATGATGAGGTCGCGCTTTGCCTCTGCCGGGAAGTCTTTATTTATGGTCGGGATGTTTTCGAAGAGGGCGGGGTCGTCCAGCTTTACTTCGTTCCTTCCCTGCTCGAAGGTGATGCCGAACACTTGCTTGCGCTCGATGGGTGCTGGCGTGTAGTTCGGGTCAATCTTGATGATGTTGTAGGTACCTTTGCGCTTGTCGCGGAGTATCTGCAAGGCCTCCTCAGTATAGTCGGGGGCAATGATGCCGTCGCTCACTTCACGCTTGATAATCAAGGCAGTAGCCTCATCGCAGGTGTCGCTGAGGGCAATGAAATCGCCGTAGCTGCTCATGCGGTCAGCACCCCTTGCCCTGGCGTAGGCACAGGCGATGGGCGAGAGCGGCACCTTGATGTCGTCAACGAAATAAACGCGTGCCAGCGTGTCGCTGAGTGGCAAGCCGACAGCCGCTCCTGCGGGAGAGACGTGCTTGAAGCTTGCGGCGGCGGGCAGACCCGTAGCGGCCTTGAGTTCCTTGACCAACTGCCAACTGTTCAGGGCATCGAGGAAGTTGATGTAGCCAGGCCGTCCGCCGAGCACTTCGATGGGCAGCTCGCCCTCTTCCATGTAGATGCGCGAAGGCTTCTGGTTCGGGTTGCAGCCATATTTGAGCTGTAGTTCTTTTTGTGCCATATTGCGATTGGTTCGTATCTTTTCGCCCGCAAAGATACATAAAAATCACAAAATATCAACCCGACAGACGAAGAATTTAGTTTTATTTATAGTCTATAGTTAAAAAGTCTATGCTGGCGCGCTCTCAGGTTCCCTACAAGCCGTGTTGAAACGTCACACGTACTTGTTGGCATTATCACGCGTGACGAAATTCTCTACCTACACTATGTTTACCCCTACATTCACCGCCTCCATCCCCGATGAACAGAGCAAAAGTGAACGTAGTGTATGTGGGGGCAAAAATTCATATATTTGCATCGGTAAAAAGAAGACTACAGAAGATGCATTACAGCGACTTATCGAAAGATCGAAAGCATTGATTACAGACGGGCTTCTTTCAGTTGTTGGTTGATGTCTGTCATGCGTTCGGCTGTCAAA
>JAEEGL010770639.1_pt1 | contig 20892 bp, 14 predicted proteins | sample 9134231 | NCBI WGS metagenome assembly JAEEGL01 (sample SAMN16246548, study PRJNA631951) | gut metagenome | biome: gut microbiome; feature: rumen; material: fiber-attached | host: Bos | place: Iran: Karaj | collected 2018-10
AATCTGAAGGTCCTCCGCCCAACAACTCGTCATAATATCCGCGGCTGAAATCAACGCTGCCGTCTTCTTTGATTTCGTTTGACGAAACCCATTTCCAAGCTTTTCCGGAAATTTTTGAAAGAAAATCTTCTTTGCTTATTTTGTTAGGATTTGACCAAACTGTTTGAATTTCATTTTCATTGATAGTAAAATCTTGATTGTCTTTTGAACATGATGGCATTGCAAAAGACATAGCGGTAATAGAAAGTACCGCAAATAGTTGTTTCGTGTTAATCATAATTAATAATAAATAGTTGTTAAATAATTTGTTTGTTATAAGAACACTTGAAAACAGAAAAACCCTACGAAAATCATCTTTTTTTTTCGTGGAAACAAAATTTTCGTATAATTTTGCAAAAAAATATACGAATGAAAAAATACGACGTTGAATTGATGTTTGATTTTTTAAGACAAATAAAAATCAACAACAATACAGAATGGTTTCACGCCAACAAAAATTTTTACGAAAAAGCCCGTGATGGTTTCAAAGAAATGAGTCAAGAAATTCTGACACAAATGCAAAATATTGACCCGAAACTTCAAGGTTTGGAAATTAAAAATTGCATTTTCCGTTTCAACCGGGATACGAGGTTTTCTATTGACAAAGCACCTTATAAAAGACATTTCGGAGTATATTTGGTTCCGGGAGGAAAAAAGAAAGTAGGAGCGGGGTATTATCTTCATCTTCAGCCACTTGATAAAGATGATGAAGAATACGGTCAGTCGCTTTTAGATATCGGAATTTATATGCCGCCCACAAAAGCAGCTAAAATTATCCGCGAAGAAATTTTTTACGGCGGTGGCGAAAAACTTCAAAATTTTCTTGACCGTCAAGACGTAAAAGAACGTTTCAGTGAAAGTTTTGAGAAGGACAATTTGTTAAAAGTTTTGCCGAAAAATCTTAAAAATTCGCCTTTCGATAATTTAATCCGTCATAAAAACTGGGATTTAGTTCATTTGCTTTCCGATGAGGATTGTTTCAAAGAGGATTTTTTGGATTACGTAATTGAAACATTCAAAATCGGAAAAGATTGGAACGACTTTTTTAATGAAGTTTTGGAAGACTGCAATTTTGAAAGCATTTTTTAAGGAAAAAATAATAAAAAAAATTTTGACCAGCTGTTTTTTATTTTTATATTAGCATTTTCAGTAAAGAAAGTTGCGATGAGATACTTATATATATTTTGGATTGTGATGCTTTCGGCTGTTTGTCAGAATGCTTTCGGACAAATTAAACAGTCTGGTTCGCCGTATGTTAGAAATTATACGGCAAAGGATTTTCCGGCTAACAATCAGAATTGGTGCATTTTAACCGATACCTTAGGCGTAATGTATTTCGGAAATACAAACGGTGTTTTGATTTTCGATGGTATTACTTGGAATTTAATTAAAACCCCTAAAAAAACAGCTGTTAGAGCTTTGGCGTTGGACAAGGAAAAAAATTCCGTTTATGTCGGCTCTGCTAATGATTTCGGATATTTAAAACCCGATAGTGCAGGCAGTTTGAAATATCAGACTTTGACTGATTCCGTTATCGCTAAAAAAAATCCTAATATAACCTCTATCGTTAAAACCAAAAATGAAGGTGTTATTTTTGAAACGGCTCAGGAACTTTACATTTTGAAAGATGACGGAAGACTCTCTACCGTTACTTTGCCTGTTGATAAAATTGCCGTTAAACCCGAAGACGGAACACGTTTCAAAGGTGTTTTTGAGGTAGGAGACAAGGTTTATGTCAATCATACCGGCGCGGGAATTATGGAATTGAAAGCCGGCGCACTTTTTAGAGATATTGATTTAATAAGAGCTGGTCACGATATTTACGCCATGATTCAAGTCGGGGACAGCATTATTGTTATTAACAGAGAGGAAGGTATTTTTGTCGGAGATAATTCGAATTGTCATAAATTTGAAAATGAATTAACTCCTTTAATTCTCAAGGATGTTTATTGCGTTTTAAGGCTTCATGACGGATGTTTTGCTTTCGGTACTATTTCCAAAGGCTTGATAATCACGGATAAATATCTTAATGTTATCAAAACAGGTCTTTTGAAACATTATCAGATTTATAATCTTTTTGAAGATTCTTCCAATTTGGTTTGGGCGGCTACTAACAACGGCTTGGCGGTTGTAGATTTATATTCGCCTTTTTCGCACTTTCCTAATAATGCAACAGGTATTTCGGGAACGATTAGAAGCGTACTTTCTTATAACGGCATGGTTTATCTTGGAACCGATGCTGTTTATGCTTGTCCTATTGATTCTCTTAATGAACCTCATTTTAAGGAACTTAAAAATCAAAGCGGAAGAAGTGCCGTTTGGAAACTTGATACTGTTGGCGGCTCGGTAATCGGTGGAACTAATCTCGGTCTTATTTCTATTAAAAACGGTGTTCTTACCAATGTGGACAGGGACAGAAATATTTTTAATTTTGTAATTCCGAAAGAAAATCCTAATCTGATGGTTGCCGTAGGCGGTAGCGGTTTTACGGTTTATGAATGTAAGGACGGCGTTTGGGCGCATAAAAACGGTGTTGAAGGTTTCGATTTCAGAGTCAGAAATATTGCTCAAGATTCCAAAGGTGCATATTGGGTTTCTGAAAAAAGCACGGGTGTTTATCAAGTGCATTTCAACAAAAACTTTAATTATGTTCAAGATATTAAGAATTATAATTCCGGCAAGGGTTTGCCATCTGCAATCGGAAATTATTTGTTTGATACGGGAAAAGAACTTGTAATCGGAACCTCTGATGGTTTTTATAAATATAGCAAAGATTCCGACAAGTTTTTTAAATACGATGCCATGAACGAGGCTTTCAACAACAATGTCGGTTATGAGTTTATGTACACCGATCCTTTAGATAATATTTGGATAAAACGTGTGATTTCCAACAAGAAAGATCCTAACGTACAACATTGGCTTTTAGAGCGTTATAAATATGACGGTGATAGTCAGGCTGAATGTTTGGCAGCACCTTTTTTGCCGTATGCCGACCATATTTATTCAATCGGTTATGTAGGGGATAGTTGTTATATAATCGTCGACCAGGACGGTTATGTGCATTATGACGAAAAAATTAAAAAGGATTTTTCGATTCCATACAAGGCTTTGATTCGTAATGTTGAAAACATTGCTAACGATTCTATTCTCGCCGGTGAGGCTTTTGAAAAGAAAGTTTTGGTTTTGCCTTATTCGGAACGCAGTATAAGAATTGCTTTTTCGGCGGCAAGTTATGAGTATCCTGAATTTTTAAGGTTTAAGACTTATATGGAAAACAATGATGACGGCTGGACGGATTTCAGAAACGAAACCGTTAAGGAATATTCTAATTTGAGTCCCGGAACGTATGTTTTTCATGTTATTGCCAAAAATTGTTACGACAACGAAAGTCAGGAGGCAACCTTGACTATAAAAATTATTGCCCCTTGGTATATGTCGCTTTGGGCTGTAATTTTTTACGTTTTGGTTTTTGCGCTTTTGATTTGGCTTATTGTTAAAGCTTATACAAAAAAACTTATTCGTGATAAACAAAAACTTGAGCAAATCGTAGAACAGCGTACAGCCGAAATACGTCAGCAGAGCAAACTCATTATGGAAAAAAATGAGGAAATCACCGAGAAGAACAAAAGTATTACTGATAGTATTGAGTACGCTTTGCATATTCAGCAGGCGATGTTGCCGTTAAAAGATAAAATTGACAACGCTTTGCCGATTAATTTTATTCTTTATCGTCCTAAAGATATTGTCAGCGGCGATTATTATTGGTTTGCCGAGACTGACAAAAAAATAATTATAACGGCAGCCGATTGTACGGGACACGGTGTTCCTGGAGCGTTTATGAGTATGATAGGTTCGCAGATTTTAACGGAAATTATCTCGGACGGAATTACCTCCGCTGATGAAATTTTAACGAATCAGAATTTTAGAATCCGTAAAGCCTTGAAACAGGATACGACCGAAAATCATGACGGTATGGATATGGCTCTTTGTTCTATTGACAAGGAAACTCACTTGGTGGAATATGCCGGTGCAAAAAATCCTTTGATTTTTATTCAAAACGAAGAGATTCAGACCATTAAAGCCGATAAACAAGCTATCGGTGGCGATCAGATTCAAGAGGATTTTCATTTTACCAAACATGAAATCATGCCCGATGGTAACACATGGTTTTATATGTTTTCGGACGGTTACGAGGATCAGTTCGGCGGGCCTGACGGTAAAAAATTCAAAATCAAGAATTTAAGGGAACTTATTTTTAAAATACATAATCTTCCGCCTGAGCAGCAGAGGGAAATCCTCAATACTACTATTGAAGAGTGGATAGGACCTCAAGGCGAGCAGACGGACGATATTATATTAATGGGTTTTAAACTTTAATTAAAAAAAAACATTTTTCTGCCATGAAGAGAAAACTTGATGAAGCACAGGAATTTGCCAACGATTTGATAGATTTTATTTCTTACAGCCCTTCAACGTTTCATGTTGTAAGAAACATTAAGGCGGCACTTTTAAGAAAGGGTTTTAAAGAACTTTTGCTGTCGGAGAGTTGGCAGGTTGAAAAGGAGGGAAAATATTTCGTATCGCAAAACGATACCGCTCTTGCCGCTTTTGTTGTAGGCATGGGACAACCCGAAAAAGACGGTTTCAGAGTGATTGCTGCTCATACCGACAGTCCGGCAATCAAAATAAAACCGCATCCGGAAATGGTTGTAGGAAATTCTTACATAAAATTGAATCCGGAGGTTTACGGCGGTGCAATTTTGAATACGTGGTTCGACCGTCCTTTGAGTATTGCCGGAAGGGTTGTTTTGAAAAGCAAAAATCCTTTTGTCCCCGAGGTAAGACAACTCAATGTAAAACGTCCTGTTTTGCAAATTCCGAATCTTGCAATTCATTTCAATCGAGAGGTTAATGACGGTGTTAAAATTAATCCGCAAAAAGACCTTTGTCCGCTTTTGGCGTGTGTAAAATCGCCGTTGGAGGGAGAAAATTATTTAGCTGAAATTATTTCAAAGGAACTTAATATTTCTCCTGACAGTATTTTGGATTTTGACCTTTCGCTTTATGATATTCAGAAAGGTTGTTTAACGGGTGCTGACAATGAGTTTATTTCTTCTGCAAAACTTGATAATTTGTCAATGATTCATGCCGGAATGGAAAGTCTTTTCAATAGTCCGAATATCAATGCAACCCAAGTTATGGTTTGTTTTGATAATGAGGAAATCGGCAGTAGAACACGTCAGGGTGCGGCTTCTCCGTTTCTGAAAAATATTATTGAAAGATTGATTTTAAGACTTGGAGGAACTGCGGAGGATTATTTCCGCAGTATTTATAATTCGTTTATGATTTCGGCGGATTGTGCTCATGCGCTTCATCCTAATTATACCGAAATGAGTTGTCCGACAAACCGTCCCGTTATCAACAAAGGTCCGGTTTTGAAATACAACGCCTCTCAAAAATATTGTACGGATGCGGAATCGGCAGCTGTTTTTGCAAATCTTGCTGCTTTGGCACATTCTCCGTTGCAAAAATTTACGAACCGCAGCGACTTGTCTGGCGGTTCAACATTGGGAAGCATTACGACTGCTCAAACCGATTTTAAATGCGTTGATGTCGGAACGCCGATACTTGCAATGCACTCAATCAGAGAGTTAGGCGGCGTTTACGATCATTTCAATATGAAAAATATTTTCAAAGTGTTTTTTTCGATATAATTTTTTTTGAAAAAACATATTGATAATGAAAAAAAATTATTAAATTGCAACCGATTAATTAGTAAACTATTTAAAAAATGGAAATAAAAAACAACCGACTTGTAGACGCGCCTTTTGTAGCCGCTAATGCTTACAATAAGACCGCCGTTATGAAACCAGATGCCATTATAATACATTATACGGCAGGTGCGAGCGGAAACGCAACCGTAAAACTTTTTTCTGCAAAAACGGCGACCACTTCGGCGCATTTCGTAGTTTCAGAAGACGGTTCGATAACGCAGATGGTAGACCTTAACCGTAAAGCCTATCATGCAGGTACGAGTAGTTACAACGGTAGAAGTTCGTACAATAGTTTTTCTATTGGTATTGAAATTTCTAATCCCGGTTATCTTCAGAAAATTGACGGCAAATATTACACTTGGTGGGAGGCTAAAAAAGAAAAGAAAACTCCTGTTGCCGCAAGTAATGTTTTTGTAGGAAAACACCGCAATGCCGTTACGACGATGACTTATTGGTACAAATACACCGATGCTCAAATCAAAGCCGTAACTGAACTTTGCAAAGCAATTTGCAGGGCATACGAGATAAAAGAAATTTTAGGTCATGAGGAAATTGCTCCGGGTAGAAAATGCGATCCGGGTCCAGCTTTCCCCTTGGATGCTTTAAGAGCTGATGTTATGGCAACTGCTGCTCCTAATCTTTCTATTAACGATATGTTTAAGAAAGCGATTAAGGATTCGGCTGCAACCTCAATGGTTATCGGCAGGGTAAAAGTGAAACTTAATTTCAGACAGTCTCCGAGTACAACGGCGGCTTTGAAGGCGAGTCCTATTGCTGCTGATTCATATATTTACATTATAGGTCAGGATTCTACGGGCGAATGGTACAATATTCTTCATGAAATTTCAGGTTGGATTGACAAAGAATATATCGAACAGGACAACACCGACAGCGATTATGACGGAGAATTGACCTCTGATTCTGCAATGCTTTACAACGACCAGAAGAAATCACGCCGTCTTGTAAGCGATTTGAAAGCAGGAACTAAGTTTAATATTCTTGAACAACAAGAAAATATGTTCAGAATAAAAGCCGTTGTTGAGGGTTGGGCTTGTGCTAAATATATTTCAAAAGTTTAGCCGCTTAAAAATTTTTTACTATTTACAAAAAAAGAACCGTAAAAAAATCTTTTTTTTACGGCTCTTTTTTTATTGTGAAAATCAAAAATTAACTATTAAAAATTGAAGAAATCAAAATCATCGTCGTCGTCATCGTCGCTGGTATAATCGTCGTCATCGTATCTGTCGTCGTAATCATCATTACTGTTTTCGATGTCGCCGTATTTCCTTTCAAAATCATCGTCGTCGTAGCTTTCAACTTTTGCATATCTGATAAAAGAATCATCGCTCCAGAGTTTTACTCTGCCGTCTTTATCAGCTAAAATTTGAATAAAATCGAACGTTTTGCCTTGGATGGTTTCTACAACTTTGATGTCACCTTTGCGGTCGATTGCGATGTCGTATTTGTTTACTCTGTCGTGTCTGAACCAAATCAAAGTACGCGAATTTTTAATAAAGAGAAATTCTTTGCTTTTCAAACGGTGTTTGTCGCCGTCAGGAACGGCTTTGCCGTCAGAGATTTTTCCTCTGCAAATGTATTCTACTTGTAACTTTTTGCCAATATAATCTTCAAAAGTTTGAGCAAATAATGCGGTCGTAAAAACGAGCATCATCAATGATAACAAAATTTTTTTCATGGTACTTTTTTATTAAAATTAAATTATACTAAGTTGTTTTTTTCTTTAATTACATTATTAAGATAACAACATCATAAAAAATCCATAAAAATTTTCAAAAAAATTAATAGGAATCTTTAAATGTCAAAAAATTATACCTTATTACAAAAGCGTATAAAACTCCGAGCAACATTATGAATTTTAGGAAAATGCTGCAAAAATGGTAGTCTTTCTTCTCTTTTGCTTTTATAAAACGGTATGTTAAAAAAATCAGCGGTGCTATTAATGCAACCGAAAAATATATTGCCGTTATAGGTTCGTTCAAGAAGTTCAGATAACAATAAACCAAACTCGCAACCGTAATTGTAAGAATCGAAATGACGGTAATTTTAGCACCTTTTTCGCCCAAAACGATTGCAAGGGTTCTTGCGTTTAAAGTTTTATCGCCTTTAATATCTTCCATATCTTTTATAATTTCTCTTGCAAAATTTGACAAAAATGCAAAAATCGCAAATCCTAAACATTGATACAGAAGTAAAAACGGGTCTAACGCTCCGTATTGAATTACGGGGTCCTGACTGTTTTGAAGTCCGGGAATTTCATAAAGTGCCGGCAAAACCATTACCAAACCCGTTAAAACGGACACTACAATATTTCCTATTAAAAATTGCTTTTTGTAAGTTGAAGAATAAAACCATAATAAACCGACTATTATCGGATACATAAAACCGACTTTCCAAATGCCGATTCTAATGGAGACCATAAATCCGAAAATACAACCCAAAATCGAGAGCGTGATGTGATACGTAGCTGCCGAGCTGCGGCTTATTACGTTGCTTACTATCTGAGTATCAGGGCGGTTTACCATATCAACGGCAGTATCAAAATAATCGTTGATGACATAACCTCCTGCGGCAATTAGCACTACGGCAAGTATCAAAAACGCTAAATCAAGATTGGTGAATGTAGGTTGCAAGTTGAATAATTGCAACAACGGGTGTATTACTGCAAATGTCATCATGCACATTGCAAATGCCATTATAAGCAGATTTTTATAACGGATTAGTCTTAAAAAAGGTGTCATATTCTTTAATATTAAGGCTTACAAAACTATAAATTTTTTTTAAAACGGGATAATTTTCCAACATTTTTATATGTAAATTTAATATTGCCGTATCGTTTCTTTTTGCCGGTCCTGATTGTGAGGTTATCGGGTCGGAATTTAAGGCTTTTTCAAAAGTTTCTTTTATCAGCGGTTTTAACAGCGAAAAATCAGCTCCACATTCTTGCATCAAAACTTTTGAAATCGAGAGCATATTGTTGGAAAAATTGCACGCAAAAACCGCACTCAGATGCAGTCTAAGCCTTTGAAACGAATTCATTTCTCTGACGTTTGAGGACAAACTTTGCGCTAAAATTTTTATTTTTTCAAGAGTCTTATCTTCAGAAGATTCTATCAGAAGTGGCACGTTTGAAAAATCAACTGTTTTGGTTTTCGTGAAAGTTTGTACGGGATAGATTACACCGCATTTTTTGAAATAACGTTTTAAAACTTCGATGTCCGTACTTCCTGAGGTGTGAAGGACGATGTTTTCGGTTTTGAAAATTTTCGCACTATCCGAAATTCCCGAATCTGCGGTGCAGATAATGTAAATGTCGGAATCTGACGGAATTTCATCTTTTTGAAATACGGCTTTGACGTTGAATTTTTCAGCAAAGTTTTTTAAATTTTCTTTTGTGCGGGAGTAAACGCCGGAAATCGTGTGTCCGGCGTTTTTTAGAGCGGGCACGAGGCTGTGAGAAAGATTTCCTGTTCCGATTACAAAAATTTTCATGTTTCTTTTTTTTAATCTATTTCAAATGCTAAGAGCGAAATATCATCTGTTTGATGAAGGTCGCCCTTCCAGTCCCAAATGATTTTTTCGATTGCCGTTTTTTGTTCGTTGATATCCAGATTCGAGGTTTTTAAGATTTCCTCTTTGAAATAACGTGCCATAAGTTTGCGTTTTTTGGGACCCCCGAGTTGATCCGTGCAACCGTCAGAATACAAATAAATTCTGTCTTTTTTCTGAAGTTTGATGTTAATAGGCGTAAAACTGCAATCTTTTACGAAATGTCCGATTGGAATGTTGTCGCCTTTTATCGTAAACAATTTTCCATCTCTGACCAAAACCATAGGACGTTGAGCACCGGCGAAATAGCCGTTATACGTTTTTGTGTTATAAATCAAAATTGCAACGTCCATTCCGTCGCTGCGTTGTTCGCCTTCTTTGTCAAGACCGAGAGCCGAGGACACTTTTCTTTTTAGCTGCATTAAAATTTCATCGGGCATGATTTCTTTGTTTTGATTTGCGTTGAAAAGTTGTGTTAAAAACGATATGCCCATGCTTGCGAGTATTGCGCCGGGTACTCCATGTCCCGTACAATCTCCGAGAGCAGCGATTATGGTATCATTAATTTTTTTCGTGAAATAAAAATCGCCGCCGACTAAGTCCCTCGGTGAATAAATTATGAAAAAGTTTTTAAAATGTTCTTTCGATGGCTCTACTGCCTGAAGCATTGCACTTTGCAAACGGCTTGAGTAAGTGATTCCTGCTGTAATTTGTTTGTTTGCGTTCTCGCGTTTGTCCCGTTGTAAGACCAAATCTTCGTTTATGGCTGAAAGTTTTTCGTTGAGGATTTGCATATTTTCGTGCTGAACGAGAATTTCTTCTTTTTGCTGCAAAAGTGTTTCGTTTTGAACAACGATTTCTTCTTTTTGCTGCAAAAGTGTTTCGTTTTGAACGATGATTTCTTCCTGTTTTTGCGCTAAATCGGTGTTAAGACGGCGTAAATTATCTTTTTGAATGAAAAATTCTTCCATCATTTGGGAAATTACGCCGAACTCGTTGATTTCTTTTTTCAGCGATATGATTTTGTCGGTTTTTTCTGTGTCAAGAGCTTGTGCAATGTTTTTTAGCGGTTGTGCAATTTTTTTCTCCGTATAAAACAAAATCAGCAAAATTGTGAGAATACACATCAGCGATACAAGTATAAATATCGGAATGAAGTTTTTGAACATTCTGACAAGCGAATTTTTGAAAACAAAATATATGTAGGCAACCGTATTGTTATTGTAATCTTTCATTTCTTTGATTATCAGATAATTAGGAAATGTTATTTCTTTGGCTTTCTCTACATCTTCTTCCGTGTAGACAAGTTCAACTGTTGAATTTCCGACGGCATTCCGATATTGAGAAAGCATTTCTTTGGAGATTTTTTTTATCATAAAAAGGTATCCTTTTGCTTTCTCCACTCTTGTAAGCATATCGGCTGCACTTACAATAGCTGCTCCGTGATATTCGTAAAGTGTATCTTTTATTAATAAATGAAAATCAAAAAAATGTTTGCCGTCCATGAGTTCGGGAATTGATTTTCCATCGAAATTAAAAAAATCAATGTCTTGATAACCGTCAATTTTTCTTTGGTAGGCAATCTGTCCTAAAGTGTCGAAAACGCAAACACAAGTAGCATCGTAATTTTCAAGCATATATCCGATATTGTTTAGCAGCCATTCGTTGTCGGCACCGTTGATGAAACTTGCAATAAATTCGTCCCAAGCAGAATTGTCGCGCACAATATTGGAATATTGTTGTGAATATATGTTTAAAACTTTGTTTACTAATGTAGTACGGTCGTTTCTAACGAGCTGTTCGATGTTATGTTGTTGCTTAACCTGCATTATGTAATAAAATACGAGACTTAGTACCATAACAGAAAGTCCTATTATGGCAACACGTAATATTCCTGATTTTACAGATTTTGTTTTCATTTTTCGATTGTCTACTTGCTTTTTTTGCTCAAATATGAGACCAAATCATCCCCAAAGGTAAACTTTTTTTTGTTAAGCGACAATATTTAATATGATTTATTTTTGAATTTTTTTTTAGGATTTTTGTCGTGCTGAATTCTTTTTTTTTGTGTGTGGGGAGAAAAATTTTTGCGGAGAGTGAGGGATTCGAACCCCCGGTAAGGTTACCCCTACACCGCATTTCGAGTGCGGCTCATTCGACCACTCTGACAACTCTCCTAAAGATTTTTTTTACGACGCAAAATTAGAAAAATAATCTTTTATAAACAAATTTTAAGACAATTTTTTTTTCTGAATTTTTGAAAATTGTTTTAATTTTGCAATCTGTAAGAGTATTAGAGTAATAATAAAGTGTGTTTTACGAGTTGAATTTTTTTGTAGAAAATCAATTTTTGGAGCGCACGTAAAATAGAGGAGAGATAAAATTATGCCGTTAAACATTCCAGACAAACTTCCGGCAATAGAACTGCTGAAAAAAGAAAATATTTTTGTCATTGACCATTCCAAAGCTAAAAGTCAGGACATCAGACCCTTGCGTATTGCTATTCTTAATCTGATGCCTATTAAAATCACTACTGAAACCGATTTGATAAGACTTTTGTCAAATTCACCGCTTCAGATTGAAATTGATTTTATTAAGACCAAAAGCCACACCTCAAAAAATACACCGATAGAACACATGATGCAGTTTTATGTGGATTTTGAGACTATACGTCATCATAAGTACGACGGACTTATTATAACCGGTGCACCTGTAGAACAAATGGAATATGAGGACGTTAATTATTGGAACGAGCTTTGTGAAATTTTTGATTGGGCGGCTAAAAACGTTACGGCACGAATGTTTATCTGTTGGGGTGCTTGTGCTGCACTTTATCATTATTACAAAATTCCGAAATACGCTACTAAGAAAAAAGTTTTCGGTGTTTTCGAGCATAAAGTTTTGGAGCCTTTGAATCCGATTTTCAGGGGTTTTGACGATGTATTTTTTGTACCTCATTCAAGGCATACTGAAATTTTGGCTAAGGATATTATTGCTAATCCGGAATTGAAACTTCTTTCCGTAAGTGATGAGGCTGGCGTTTATATGGTAATGGCAAAAGGCGGACGTGAACTTTTTTTGATTGGTCATGCCGAATACAATCCTTTGACGCTTGATTCAGAATACAAACGGGATATTGCAAAAGGTCTTGATATTGATATTCCGAAAAATTATTATCCTAACAACGATTCTAATATGCGTCCTTTGGTGCGTTGGAGAAGTACTGCAAATTTGATGTTCAGCAATTGGCTTAATTATTTCGTTTATCAGGAGACACCTTATAATATAGATGATATTCGATAAGGTTTTTTGCAAAAAAAGTAAAAAAAACTGCTAAAAAATTATGTTTTTGTTTTTTTACTGATTATTTTTGCAAATAAAAAAGTTTTTATGATAGTATTTCCTAACGCCAAAATTAACATAGGGCTTAATATAACGGAAAAACGTGCAGACGGTTTTCATAATATTGAAACCGTCTTTTATCCTGTCAAATTGTTTGACAGTCTTGAGTTTTTCCCGTCTGCAGACAAGAAGGATGTTTTTAAGGTTTCTGGAATTAAGATTCCTGACGACGGCAAAAAAAATCTTGTGGAGCGGGCGTTGGACATTTTGCGAGAAAAATTTGATATTCCGCCGTTGGAGATTCGTTTGTTCAAAAACATTCCTTTCGGGGCTGGTTTGGGCGGAGGGTCTTCCGATGCGGCTGCTTTTATTAAAGCTGCTAACGAGTTTTTCCGTTTGGGACTCAACCATGAGGAATTGATTTCTATGGCTAAAATTTTGGGTTCTGATTGTGCATTTTTTATTGATGGAGTTCCGAAATTTGCAACGGGAAGAGGTGATATTTTTTCAGATATTCCTGATATGCTTTTGGGGCATGAGATTTTGATTATAAAACCTGAATTTGGTATTTCAACGGCTTTTGCGTATTCAAAAGTGAAACCCAACCTTGCGAAAACAAAACTTTCCGAGGATTATTTGAAGCCTGTTAGTTGTTGGAAAGGCTTGATTAAAAACGATTTTGAAGAATTTCTGTTTCCGTATTATCCTAAATTAGAGGAATTAAAGCAGAAACTTTATGTTAGCGGTGCGTTGTATGCTTCGATGACCGGCAGCGGTTCGGCATTGTTTGCTTTGTATGACAAAAAGCCGGTTTTGGATCACGAAATTCTCTCGATGAGAGTTTTATGATACAAAAATTTTTTTTGAAAAAAATGTTTTTTGGAATTGAATTTGTCTGAAAAATTATTAATTTAGGCAGTCCGTTTGCCGGCTTTTTCCCGGTGGACATTTTGTAATTTTATTGAGATTTGACGATTTTGTATCTATGGATTCAAAAATTCAAAATAAGAAAAACCGTTTGATGTTGAACCTTCTGTTAATCGGATTTTTCACGGTTGTCTTTGCGGTTTTGGCTTTTGTAACGCTTAAGAGTCAGAACAGCGGAGTTTATGAAAAAAGTTGCGAACAGTTGAACGATGCGGTTAACAATTTGAAATACCGTCTTGAAACGGAAAATCGGGTCAGTCAGGAAAAAACGGCTGAGTCGTTGAGGCTTTTTGTTCATTTTTTAAGACAAAACGGACAAATAACTCAGGAAAAAGATTCTTTGGGACGTCAGACAACTAATTTTTCCACGGGTGAAACCTCTTACGAAAGGGTTCCGCGTTGGACAGTCAGGGGCAAAGATATTTCTTCGCTTAACGGCATTATCGAAAATGTATATTCTTTGACGGGTGCGCTTTCGGCAGTTTATCAAAAAATTCCCGAAGGTTATCTTATTGTTGCCTCTAATTTCGATCATTCTGACAAACAATTACTTACGGATATTTTTATTCCTAATACTTCGGATATTGTTCCGATGATAGAAAACGGCGAAATTTATCAAGGAAATGTGGAAATCCTTAAAAAACAATATGTTTCGGCATTTTTCCCGTTGTTTTTGAATTCTAAAATTTCTGGTATGGTTTCTTGTATGAACCGTTACGAAATTTCTAAAGAGCTTACTGATTATATCAAAAAACATACGGTAAATTATTCCGGTTATCTTTTTCTTGTAACGCCTTCTGCTAATATATTCCTTCATCCGGAGCTCTCTAATGTTGAGAGTCTTCATGCAGAAAGAATGTTGAATAGAATAAAATCGGACACTGAAACGGGAAAAATTGTTACGAAAACTTTTTTAATGCCGGAAAAAGATTATGAAGTTTGTCAAAAGACTTTGTATATCAGGGAGTTGGATACATATATCGGAGTTTGTTGTCCTGTCAGCGAACTTCAAGCTGATAGTCTTCGACGCTTTTATATCATACTTTTGTTTGTATTTTTGTGGTTGCTTTCGATAATGATTATAATGCTTGTTAACGGATTGTTTTTTAGGTTGATAAGCAGGATTTCGGATTTTGTTTCAACGATGGCTAAAGGCAAAATTCCACAACGGTATTCATCAAAAATGGCATCAAGACTTGCTCCCGTGGAACTTGTTGAAATCGAAAAAGCTGTCGGTTCTATTATCGAAAACAAAAACAAACGTATAGAATTTATCGAAAAATTAACGGATGGCGATTTCGCTTTTGACGGTGGAATACGTCAAGGTGATGATTCAGAGGCGGATATGTTGCTTGATTTGCAAAAATATCTTTTGGTTAAGTCCTCAAGTGACAAAACCCGCGAACTCGAAGAAATCCATGCTGATTGGATTAACGAGGGTATTACAAAATTTATTGAGATTTTAAGATTCCACGGTCAGGATCGTAATGTCTTGGCTTACAATATTATAAGCAATCTTGTAAAATATATTGGTGCTAATCAAGGCGCAATTTATTTTACTAACGAAGACGACCCGCAAAACGTAATGTTGGAAATTGCGGCTTGTTATGCATACGAAAAACAGAAATTGATTCATGGAAAATTTTCCGTGAACGACGGACTTTTAGGCAGGGCTTATCACGAAAAAAGAATTGTTAATATTACTGATTTGCCACCGGGATACATTAAAATCGTTAGCGGTTTAGGAGATGCGCCGCCTAACAATTTGATTATCGTTCCGCTTATTTTCAACCAAAAAAACTCCGGAATGTTGGAAATTGCCTCTTTCCATATTTTTGAGGATTATCAAGTTACATTCTTGTCGCGTATTGCAGAAAGTATTGCTTCGGCTATTTCGGGTTTAAAAATCAATGAAAGAACCGAAACGCTTTTGCAACGCAGTCAGGAGCAGTCAAAATTGATGAAAATCCAAGAAGTGGAAATGCGTCGCAACCTTCAGGAAATGCGCCGTTTGAAAGAGGAAACCGAAAGCAAGGATTCAGAAATGCGTGGACTTTTCCGTGCTATTGACGCAACTTCCCTGGTAACTCAATACGACAAAGACGGTACGATTATACGTGTTAATTCCAGAGTGATTGACCTTTTGCAAGTTTCGGAGGAGGAGATTGTCGGTAAAAATCACGCCGATATTTCATCTTTTAAACCCGATAACAAAGATTACAGAAAGTTTTGGGAAGATTTGCGGCATGGTCAAACGCGTAGCCTTGTGGAATCGGTTCAGACGAAGGACAAGACGATTTGGCTTTCCGAAACGTTTTCACCCGTTACCGACGATCACGGCAACGTTGTGAAAATCATCAATATCGGTATGGATATTTCTTCTACGAAAGTTCTTGAACGTCAGTTGAGACTTCAGGAGAGGGAAATCAACCGTCAGATGGACAAGATGAACGAAAAAGAAAAGGAACTCTCGGAAAAACAAAAATATATCGAAGAAACTGAACTTGAGATGAAGGCCTTTAATTCGGCTGTGGATTCTTTCGTAATTAGAGTAGAATTTACCAGACGCGGTATTATAACATCGGCTAATTCATTGTTTTATAAGATTTTGGGTCTTTCCGACGAGGCTGTTGTGGGAATGGATTTTGCAAGTTTCCTTGTCCCGGAAAACATTACTCAGTTTTCTACATCGCTTACAATCCTCTGTTCTGGAAAAGAGCAGACGGAAAAACTCAAACTCAAACTGCCTATCGGAAGTTTCGTTTACATTGCGGCAAACGAATTCCCGATTGCTAACACGAAAGGCGATGTTGAAAGAATTATGCTTTTGGGTACTATAATTGATGCTTAACGATTATGTTAGAGAATACTAAAAACAAATTTAACTCTTTGTTGAAACGGACCTACGATTTTTATATCGCATACGGTCTGATGACTTTTGCCGTGGTTATGATCGGGGCATTTATTTTCGGACTTGTTTTGAGGGAGAGAAAAATCAAGGAGTTCAAAGACGGTATTGACGAGTCAGCGGAAAGAATTTCGCAGACTTTCAAGGAGACGTTAACATCTAAAATTGATAACCTTGACAAACTTTCTTTGTGGTTCGTTCAAATCGGCAACCCCGAATTGAATTTCCGTATTGACAGAAATCAAGCAAGTACTATTCTTTCCGAAAACATTTCTTCGGAGGCGGACATGAAATCTCTTTTTATGGTCTGGGAGCCGAATATGTTTGACGGGAAAGATTCTGTTTTTGCGGAAACCGAATATCATGATTCAACGGGACGTTTTGTGCCTTTGTTCGTAAAACATTCTGACGGTATCGTGGAAAGGGATTATGTTAAAAACTATAATGACAGCCGCGACGTTAATTCCTATTATTATTACAAAACGAAAAAAAACGTAATGATTCTTGAACCTGTAATTCGGAGGGAAAATGCTATGAATCTGCTTGTTATGCCTATCATTTATCCTTTGCATTTCGGAACGAGATTGCTCGGTGTCATTGGTGCTGATTATGTTATTAACAATATTAATCAAAAACTTTCTGCTGTTGCGCGACCCGAAAATAGTCAGTTGTTTGTCTTTACCTCTAACGGCAAGATTGCAGCTTCTCCCGACAAAGATTTGCTGATTGGTAGGGATTTGCAAATTGTTTTCCCCGAAAATACTGATTATTATTACATTAAATTCAGAAAAGGGGAGGAGTTCGAGGAGTTTCAAAACGATACTTACATTTTGACAAAGAATTGCAGTCTTTATGATATTGACACTCATTTCAGCATTTGCCTTATAATTGATAAAAGCGAACTTAACAGAAGCGGTAATTTAGTTTTTGGAATTTCGTTGTTGATAGGTTTCGGTTTGTATTTGGTTTTGGTGGCTTTGATTGTTTTGTTCAGAAATTTTTATATAAAACAAGTAAGGCTGATAACAGTTAAAGCGAGTGATTTGGCTAATGTTGAAAAAGAGTATATGACTCAAGGCAGTCTTTATATTCCTGAGTTGAGAAAACTTGACGGTGTACTTTATAATTATTATCAGACATTTGTAAAAATCAAGGAGTTAAACCGTCAAATAGAATCTTACCGTTATGACAGCGAATTGGATACTTTGCCCTCTGACAATGTTTTTCAGAAGTCTTATAACGGTATGTTGGAAACCTTAAGGGAAATTACTATTCAGGAAACGGAGCGTAAAGAGAAGGAAAAAGATCAACATTGGATTTCTGAAGGTATAGCCGCCGTTAATGATGCTATGCGTATTGGCAGCAACAAAGTTGATATTCTTTCCGAAAATATTCTTATGACTGTTGTACGATATACGAAAGCCGTTTTGGGCGGAATTTATATTCATACCACAGAAGAAGACGGTGATTATCTGACACTTAATGCAGCAATTGCATTGGGTAAGAAAAAAGCTGTTAAAATAAAAATCGAAAAAGGCGTAGGTCTTGTCGGCACTTGTGCGTTGGAAAAACAGGCAATCTTTTTGGAAAAACTTCCGGATGATTATGTTCAGGTTTTTACCGGGTTAGGAAAATCCAAACCGAGGGTTTTGGCTGTTTTGCCGATGCTTTACGACGGTGATTTGATAGCGGTTATGGAGATGGCATTTTTGAAACCGTTGCAAGACTCGGAAAAAGAATTTTTGACCGTAATATCTTCAACCGTTGCAAGTTCGCTTGTAACGGCGAGAATTAACGAACAGACCGAACATTTGATGCAGCAGTTTAGGGCTCAAGCCGATGCTTTGGCCTCAAATGAGAAGGAAATGACCGAAAACATTACAAAACTCAAAAACGAGCAGCAAAAATCTCTTGAGCGAGAGGTCGAAATGAACGGTCTTTTGGATGCTATTAACAATTCAATGCTTTCGGTTGAATTTTCAACGGCGGGAGTTTTACTTACCGCTAACGAAAAGTATCTTAAAACAATGCATTACGAAATCGCTGAAATTCAAGGTGTAAGCGTTTTTGATTTGGTAAGGGATTCGCGTCAAACCTTGGAAAGCGTTATAACGCAGGTTTTAGGCGGCAAGTATTATGAATCCGAAATCAAACGTCGTACTAAAAAAGGCGAAACTAAATGGTTTTTAGCTACTTATACGCCTTATTATAATTTTGACGGAGTCATTTCGAAAATATTGTTTTTTGCAACTGACATTACCTCCATTAAAAAAGTTCAGGAGGATTTGCTTGGAAAAATCAGCGATATGGAAAGCCGACTCCAGAGGATGCAGTCGGAAATGGCATCGTTAAGAAACAGTAAAAAAGAAAACGAAAATCAATAAAAATCAAAAAGCTTATGTTTTGTAGTCATTGCGGCAATCAAACAGCCCCAGGTGTAAAGATTTGTTCAGTATGTGCTCAAGATGTTATGACGGGCGACAATTACTGTACACAATGTGGTCAGGTACGTTTACCTGGCGACGAAAAATGTGTTAATTGTGGAGCGGAATTATTTGATGTTATCCGTTTGGCGGAAGAGAAACTCAAACAGGATTCTAATTCGTTTGAGATGACGCCTCCGCCTATTATAACCGAAACGCCTCCGCCTTTTACTCAACCAGAGCCTCAGCAAATTAATCAGAGCGGTCCTAAGTATTTACCTCAGGAGAGTATTTATTGCCGTCATTGCGGCTTGATTATAAAAACATCGGATTCCAAATGTCCGTATTGCGACACGCCTGTCGGACAGGGTTCTACCTATTGTCAGAAATGCGGTTCGGGTACGATAGCCTCGGATACGGTTTGTAGTGTATGTTCATCACCGCTGACAAGGGTTCAGCAGCCTAACTACATACCGACTACGCCTCCGAGTGTTACTAATTATCAGACTAATCATAATGTTAATATAACTAATTCACAATCATCTTATTATCCGGACAAAAATTCCAACGTCGGAGATAAGACCTTTATGACGACATTGTTGTTGTGTTTGTTACCGCTTGTAACGGGTATTAACGGTGCACACAGATTGTATACGGGACATATTTTTATCGGTCTGCTTCAGTTGATAACATTTGGCGGCTGTGGACTATGGCAGTTAATAGATTTTATAATGATTCTTACGGACTCGTATCAGGATAGTGACGGTAAAAAACTAAGACGTTAAAAAAAAACAAAAAAAGTGTTTTAAAAACTTGCAAATTATAAAATTTACTATAAATTTGCAGCGTAAAAACATAGTACACACACATAAACACACATATTTTAATTTTTAATTTTTTATTATTTTAAATGAACATTTATATTGCTAACTTAAGTCATAATGTCACAGACGAGGACTTAAAAGATTTGTTTTCAACTTACGGGACTATAAATTCAGTAAAAGTAATTATTGACAAAGAGACCGGTGAGTCAAAAGGTTTCGGTTTTGTAGAGATGCCTAACGATGAGGAAGGCATGAAAGCTATTGAAGATCTTAACGGCAAACCTCTTCATTTTGAGGGCGAAGAGGAAACGTCGGATTCGAAAGTTGTAAAAGTATCGGTAGCGCGTCCGCGTCAAGCTGTTCAGCAGCCGCAGCGCAATGTTAATCAAGGCTATCGTCCCAATCAAGGTTATCCTCAGCGTCGTTCATATTACGCACCTCAAGGTGGCTATCGTAACAATAATCAGGGTGGATTCCGTCCCCGTCGTGCACCTTACGGCGGACAGGGTTATAATCAAGGTTATAACAATCAGGGCTATAATCAGGGGTATAACAATCAAGGCTATAATCAAGGTTATAACAATCAGGGATCAAACCAAGGTTCGGAGGAGATTCCTCAGAACGGCGGTTATGCACAAAATAACGGCTATCAGGGCTATAATAATCAAGGTTATCGTCCTCGTCGTTACAATAATCAAGGTTACAATCGCGGCTATAATCAGGGTGGCTACAATCGTGGCTACAATCAGGGTTATAACAATCAGCAGGGCTACAACAATCAAGGTTATAATAATCAGGGCTATAACAACCAAGGTTATAATAATCAAGGTTATAGTTCACAATCTCAGGAGAGGGAGTTTAATGCTGGTACGCAGAGTACCGAGAATTTTACGACCGAGCAAAATAATACTGAGGGACAGAATTAATATTTTGGTTTATAGAGTTTTGTTATCATATTGTTATTGGCAGATTTTTCGTTCGCGGAAAATCTGTTTTTTTTTATAATTTGAGGACTTTCCCACTCTGGTAAAATCGATAAAAATTGCTTTTTGGGGACTTTACCAGTCTGGTAAAATCGATAAAAATTG
>JAEEGL010456581.1_pt1 | contig 20891 bp, 19 predicted proteins | sample 9134231 | NCBI WGS metagenome assembly JAEEGL01 (sample SAMN16246548, study PRJNA631951) | gut metagenome | biome: gut microbiome; feature: rumen; material: fiber-attached | host: Bos | place: Iran: Karaj | collected 2018-10
ATTCTTATGTCCCTTTACATAGAGCTTGAGTTTCTCGCCCTTCATGATACTGTATTCAACTTTTGCACTAATAGTATACGTTGTTGTTGCAGCATTAGCGCACTGTGCGTTCGTAAACAACATGGCAAATGCCATCAAAGCAACTGTTATGCGCTTTATTAATCTTTTACTCATAATGTCCCCTCCAATCTATCAAAGTGCTATCTCAAACTTTTTTGAACCAAGCTTCTTATTGTTCATCTCTGCAATGACTTCTACCGGTGTTGTCCCATGTTATATCCAATATGCTATTCTGCTGTTCGCTACTTGTATTCATTTTTAACCTATACTTTCTTGATTATTTTAATATAATATAATGATGTTCTTAATCAAATTATTCCTTTATCGATAATTCCGGATTCATTTTCTCTTTACGAGTTACATCACTCCATATGTTTTGTGTCGAGCGAAGTAATCATTTTATCTATTCCTTTTTTTCCTATGGATGACACCTTCCACATGATTTATAACCATGGGCTATAAGTTCTGCTCTGGAAAACGTCCCCCTCCACTTGTTCTTTTCCTTCATATCATCAACTGACGAGCAGCTTGGATAATGAAATCTCTTTGTGTTGGTATTAAGGACGTACTCTCTCGCATCATCTGCCTTGGAGTGATCGTCCAGCTTCCCATTCGATGTTGTCTCCGTTCCGGTGTCTGTCGTTGCAGCGGAAGGATTTACTGAAGTTGCTCCGTACTTTATAGCAAGCGCTATCTCATCCGAAGGATTATTCTTCACCGAGGTCTTCCCAGTCTTATAATCGATCTTAATGCCCGGCTGCATATTGTAGCAGTAAACATTGGGAACCAAAATTTTTTTTATTGGTTATATCGTTTATTTATTGTTTTTCAACAAAGCATCGTTTGCATTTTTCATATCCTTCAGTTTCAAGTTCCATAATAGATTTACCAGTGTACTTTATATTTTTCTCGCTTATATCTGGTACACTACTACAATTAGTTTTATGTACTTTTCTAGTATTTATATTCAAAACATAGTTTGATTGTTCATTGCTTTGAACATTTGTATTATTTGCAATTTCACCAGCATCTTTATGCTCTGTAGAAACATAATAATTTTGCTCTCTAATATCAATTAGAATTTCCCCTTGCTGATCTGTGCGGTATACTTTAGCACCACATGCATTGAATCGCTCCAATGTTTCATCGTGTGGGTGCCCATAAGAATTATCTTTACCACAGGAAATAATGATATTTTCTGGTTTAATATTCGTTAAAAATTCTTCGCTAGAAGAATAGCGGCTACCATGATGTGCAGCAACATAGACATCGCAGTCCAAGTTATCAAATTTTTCAATAATTTCCTTTTCTTTTTCTACCGAACAATCTCCAGTGACTAACATAGAAAACGTATTGTTAACAAATTCAACTGCTATTGATCTATCGTTATCTTCATCTGCTTTATTATCTGCAGACAAAATATTCATTGTGATAGTTCCCTCGTTGTATTGGTCTCCAAGTTTTGGGTGTATAACATTTACCTTTCTCGAGGTAATTTCATTGATTAGAGATTGATATATTTTCGTATCATTTTCATAATCTGGACAAATTACATTTTCAACATTAAGCGTATGAAGCAAACCCACAAGCCCTGCAATATGGTCCTCGTCATAATGAGAGACAACTACATAATCAATTTTGTCAACGCCAAGCTTCCTTAATCGACTAACAAGATAAGAAGATGTACTTCTTCCACCTCCGTCATACAAAATATTCTGATTACTATTTAATTGGAAAAGAATACTTAATCCTTGTCCCACATTAAATACCCGTATATTTGTGCTCCCACAATTATAACTATCAGATGACTCTGGCTCTTTTATACTATTAGTTTCTGAAACAGTCTGCGTTGGAGATGATGGTATATTTAAACCACACCCATTTAAAACAACTACTATCAGCAGAACACAATATATTAATTTCGATATTTTCTTTTTCCACTGCAATACGGACATCCTAATCCCATTTTACTCCTATTGTATACTTCAGTTCGCCATTCATGCCCGAATTCACACAGCCACCACACTTTTTTTGCGTAACATAAAGGCACCATATCTGGCTTTAAATTTCTATTTTTTGTTGGGTGCCATTCAGATGCAATCTCAGGTCGTAAACTTACCAAATCATTAAAACCTTTTTTTATAAGTTTACCTTCTAAATAAGGACAACCTGTTCCAAAGTAATTTCTAGAATGAACAGATACCTGCCACTCAAAATCAAAATGTTTTCCTGTTTTAGGTTCATCATAGGGTAGATGCCACCATACCTTCTTCTTATATCCAACCCCAACTTTCTCAGGCGTTAATTTACCATTCTTTGTTTTGTGCCACTCGGATGCTAATTTTGGATTTAACGTTTTTAAATCATTATAGCCTTTCCATATTTTTTGATTAGACAAATATGGACACCCAATGTTATTGATAGATCTTGAACTAATTGATGCTTTCCACTCAAAATCAAAATGCTTTCCTGTCTTCGGATCATCATAAGGCAAGTACCACCATACCTTTTTACTAGTTCCAGCACTAACATCTGTAGGTTTTATATTTCCATTCTTTGTAGGATGCCATTCAGCGACTAAGTGTGGATGAGTTGTTGCTAAGTCATTAAATCCTATCCATACTTTTCCGTTAGATTTTGACAAATATGGACACCCTTGGCCATTTTTAGTTCTATTAATGATGTACGCCTGCCACTCGAAATCAAAATGCTTTCCCGTTTTGGGATCATCATAAGGCAAGTACCACCATACCTTTTTGCCAGCCTTACTAAACACATCTGACGGTGCTAATCCCTTGTTTTTAGTAGGATGCCATTCAGCTGCAATTTCAGGATATAGTGTCTCTAGATCATTAAAGCCTTTCCACAGTCTTTTGTTTTGCAAAAAAGGGCATATTTCAGTTTTTACAAGGGAACACACTTGTTGTTCCCATTCAAAGTCAAAGTGCTTACCTGTCTTTGGATCATCATACGGATAAAACCACCAGACTATTTTTTCAGACCCAAATGTAATATCCTCTATATCGTAATCCGAATTTTTTGTAGGATGCCACATTTTTGATGCGATAGGATGCGTAATTAATATACTTGCGTTTTTCTTACTACTCAAATTTTATTCCTCTGATTATTTCTTCTGTATCTTGCCCCTTGCTATCTACATTTACTTCAAAATTAGTCTTTACATAAGCCTTTAAAGTATTATTTATATTCATAACTACAGACAAATCCTGTTGTAGGCTTTCAGTATATATGTTTAAATCAACTGATTCATCTTCAATACCCATCTGAGCAAGAATTTCTTTTCGTGCAGCTTCATCAGTAGCTTTCATTAAATATGACACCTGCTTAATCAATTTATTCTGTGCCTTTTGCAGAGTATCTATTTTATCTGTTATTATTAATATGTCAGATTTCATAGATTTGTTTTCAGCTTTTAACACCTCGTTTTCTCTCGTAATGTTTCCATTGCGAATAAGGAGCTTATCTACAGTTTCCCTTGTTTCAACAATCATTTTTCTTTTAGCTGCATCCGGCTGTTCCATAAAAGCATCTATATTGGAGGCGCGTAGCAGTAGGTTTGTGTTTATGCTTACCGTAAGACTGCGGGATTTGTTTATCTCATCAATCTTTTTCGTGCAGAGTTTCTTCTGGTCAATCATTTTGCCTGTCTTTTCGTCACGGACTTTCATGGGGCGGGTAAAATGGTAATCCCGCACTTCTTCAAGCCCTTCGATATTATCTCGGCACCATTTAGCAAGCTCCGTTGCCTTGATCTTTTTCTTTTCTACTTCGGAATACTTTACGACTGCTTCTAAAAGCTGGTCTTCCGAATATTTTTGAGTCTTTGCCATTCCTTTAGTTTCTCCTCTGCTTTGATATTGCAACCCATACGGTATCTTGTTGCGTCTGTCTGTACTGACAGGAATACTTCTTCCAAAGTAACATCAGAATTTTTGATATTCAAGGTTCCGTTCATAAACTCTATGACCTTCTTTGCGCTATCATCCGCCTTTTTCTGCTGTGTCTCCATGAAAGTTTCAAGCTCCGCTTTTGTCGGACGGTAGAACTTACATCCCATACAGTCGGACAGATGCCCCTGTTCAACGCAGTCATCAAGGTTTTCCTCGGCTTTTAACCGTTTTTGCGATACGCACATGGATCTTCCTGTATCAACCGCTGTCATTTTACTTTCGTCATGCTGCTCTGCGGAAAACCTTTTATCGTAATCGAGCTTCTTTTGAAGCTGTACTACGGATGAAGCCCAAATAGTCTCTGATATGTTTGTGTAATAGCCGGAACTCGTGTTAATACTAATATGATCTGCAAGCTGTCGGCATATATCCTCGCCTGATTTCTGGAAGTACAGGTTCGCCATAGCAATCGGCCTACTGTCGCCTGCCGTTACAGGCTCAAATTCCTTTATGCCGGTAGCATACTTGGCGAAGTCATATCTATCGTTGCCAATGATATACTCGTTTGTAAAGTCCTCAACAAGATGATTAAACGCCTGTAAGGAAAGCATTTCGTTTACCATCAGCTCGTTGTATTCAAAAAGAAACCGCCTGTCCTGCTCTTTCGTGAGTTCCATATACTTTTCAATGTTTCGGACAACATCTGTATCCGGGATCTCATAAGCAAAATCCTTGTAGTCCTTGTTTATGTCGTAATATACCGTCCTGCTCCCCTTTTTGAGCCTTGTACGGCGTATTTTAAGGATGGTCTTGTCGTTATCCCTATAGATACAGTCTTTTGGCGTAAGAAGCATCTCCGTGGCTCTCAGGGGCAATATAAATGTAATGTTTACCCAGAAATATATCGGGAACCACTTCTTAAATGTCTCATCATCGCATCCTTCCCGGTATATGCGGTTTATCTCGTTCTCAATCACCAGGTAGTTTATGATTGGAGATAACTGCCTCTGCTGTCTGGCATTGTTCTTGACCAGTCGAATCTGTGATGTAATGGTATCAATCTGCGCATCGGGTGTACCAATAAAGCCGAGAAAGTCCTCAACTGTCGTTATCCCCGTTGTATTCAGCTTAAAGTCCTTATCCTTAAAGCACTGAAGAAAGTCTTTTATTACCTGTATTTTGTCCCGTACTATAGTCTGGTAAATATACACGCCGTTACAGTATATGGCATAGCACCGAAGCATATTCTTCATCTTTTCAATGCCGATACCGAACTCTTTACCGATGTGGGCATTATAAAGAGCCTCGTCCATCGAAAAGTCTATGCCAAAGCGCTTAACGCCAGAGTAGCCCATCCATTTATCGGCAGAGAAATCGCCTTCGAGCTTGCCTTCGGCAACAAGGGCCTCGTGTATCTTTCGACACTTATTAAGCACTTCTATGCTGTATATTTGGTCCGTATAGACCACGACTTCTTCAGTTTCTATCTTCCTAAGTAGATTATCCATTTAACGCTTCCTCTATCAATCGTTTTGTTCCTGTTCTTTCTTCCTCCGACATTTCCTTTATTATCGCGTTGATGATGTCCTGAAATGCCGGGATGATCTTCGTCTTAAGGGCAATGCCGTATTTTTTATTTCCCGTGACAAACTCCTTTTGTTGATAATCCTTTATTACCTTTATGAGGGCAGGAACGCCATCACTCGTAAATACATGATATGGACAAAGGTTTGCAAGGCACGACTCGTATGTGGGGTGTCCACAGCAAAAACCTAACGCTTTGCGTTTACAGTATATGCCGGGGTCTTTGGCTTTTCCTTTACCCTGGGCTATGGCATACATGGCTTTAAGTATTTCTATCGGTTCTTCCGTCTTTCCTTCTGCGAATACTTCCGCCATCTTATCTGATGCCATCAGGGATGTTCCCACAGTTTCGAGTTCGTATGCGGAAAGCGGTATCTTTTCCATTATCGCCGTCTGTTCTTTGGCAGACAGCTTCTCAAAAGCCTCCGGATATGCTGCTATCAGTGCGTTATACAGGGAAACGCTGAACACGCCCCGCTGCATCATCATGTAAAGGACTACTTCTGCGCTTTCCCCAGTAAGACCATGATCCTTAAGGTAAGCTGCCGTTGTATCAATTTTTGCATGATTCCTGGCGAACGATGCCACCACATGCGCCTGCAAGGTTGTGCTCCCATTATCAAGTGCTGACTGCTCAATCCCTTGCAGGTAGGATTTATTTAGCCTTCTGGAGGACAGCGAGTGCTTTCCTGTGACTGCAAATATGTCATCTCCGAAGAAATCCCGGCATACTATCCAGCTGCGGTACATGGCAGCCCTGTGGGAGTTCATATACCCTTCGCCATTGGTCAGATGGTGGTATTCTGCTATCAGAATCAGTTTTCCAAAGAAAGTCCGAAGTTCGGGGACTATCTCTGACCTAAGTTTGCCAACACCAGTCTTTTGCGGCATGTTATAGGCCATTTCAATCCTTTTGATGCAGTACAACGCCACTTTATCGTAGGTTTCATCTTTGATATTTTCATTTACTATGTCCTCTTTAAGAGCGTCTATGTCTACTTTAAACGGATTGTCGTTGCTCTTAAGGTCCGGGTATATCCATCTGTCACAGATATCAGATGAACGCCACCCACATATGTAATGACAGGAAAGATACATCCAAAGCTCCGCATATTTACTATTATCAAGAGCCTTTATCGTAAGGTCATGTTCCTTATCATATTCTTTGTTAAACAGTATCTTTGCCAGTTTTACAAAGTCATCGTAGTCATACGCCGGGTCCGAATCTGCCTTTTTTTGCTTTAGCTCAATATTGTGGTATTTTACATTTTCATACTTTGTAACAAAAGAAAAATAATCTACAAGCAGATTTTTAGTGCGGACGGTTTCCGCCTCTTCAACAGCCGATATGATGTCCTCATCTGTAAGCTGCCTTATATCGGACATATCAAATACTGTTCTGACAAATGAGGTGAGCGACGGTGTGTAAATGTTATCTTCGTCCTCAATATAGGCAAGGTACTTTTTCATATATTCTGTGCTTACAAGGTGACCCTTTGCGCGATTTATGATGTGACGTACCTTTTCCTCCTCAGTAAATCCAAATTCACAGAAAAATTGTTCGCTTTTATACTCTAAAAGCTGCGCGTCCTCTTTTGTAATATAAAAATCCTCACGTTCTGGCAGATCAAACAGAATATCTTCCGGTTCGACAATTTCTATACCGAAATATGCGTTATCTTCCAGAAAATCAATGTACTTATTACGAACTTTAGCGTATCTGGATATAAAACGCTTATTATCGTGTTTCTTAAGGAATGCTCGGATACCTATATATAATTCCTGTTGTTTTGCAATCTTTGCATATTCAGTTTCAGGAATCATCTCATTGAGAATTTCAATGTTTCCTTCGTCAATTTGGTACTGTAGCACCTCTTTTTTTACGCCAAGTGATCTACAAGCTCCAATGATAGATATTAGGTTTATGTCAGTCTTCTTTTTTGCCATATTTCTTTATAACGTCTCTGTTGGCGGAACGAAACATCATCAGTAGCATTTCTGAACAAGGTTTCGTCCTGTCGTGTGCTTTAGCCTTTTTTATAACTTCCATGGATGTCCATAATTTATCTGATGGCACAATGCAACCAACCCAATAAGGGAGACTCCTGCTTATCGAAGCATATACGTCTGGCAGGGTGACAATGTAGCTATAGTCTGCAATATCCCAGTTAGTTCCATGTCCTGAGTTAAAGTCTTCAACTGATGACTTAATTTCATAAGCATAAAACATTCCTTGTTCAATGCCGGAAACCGTGTTATTTTTAGGTTTATAACGCATATAATCTACACGACATTCATCTTTCCTGCCATAATTAAAAGTCACTTCTTTGGCAATATATATTCTTGTGTCTTTATGTGGATTTAGATATTCCTCAAGTAAATTTGACAGTTTTGAAGTTATCTCTTTTCTGTTTACCATCTATTTGCACCGTTTTTCTTCTTTTCGTCCATGGGATATAAAAACTCTGCATTTTTAGCCGAGTATTCTTCTGTAAATCCTTTGGACATGTAACTATTTCGATCATGCCTTGCTATTGCAATAGCGTCTTCTTCTGTCTCAGCAGCTACGTTGGATTTCCAAGTATATGTCACTTCCCAAACGCCCGTGTTTTTATCCACTTCGTTATCGTCTGGAATTATTACATCTTTCTTTTCTTCAAAGATGGCTTTCCCTATATGTTTGATAAGTTCCGGCATTATCTGGCCCGGATTCTGATATGTCGTTGTAAGTTCAGCGATGGTGCTTTCGTCTATGTATTTTTCTGTATCAGTTGCTTCGATATATTGCCGTATCATGGCATTAAGTTCAACCGTAGTCATATTCTTGATTTCATGCTTTATCGAGAGCCTTCTCATAAGAGCCTCATCCACGATATCAAGACGGTTTGTAGCGGCTATTAACACTACATGATTGGGTAACTTATCGAGTTCCTGCATGATAGAGATTGTTGTTCTTTCCAGCTCGCCATCTGCTCCTTTGCTACCACCGGAGCTTCGCTTTGTAGCCACACAATCAACCTCATCAAGCATCAGCACGCATGGAATGGTATTGCAAAACTCAAATACCTTATGAATGTTCTTTGCAGTGCCACCCATGTACGAGTCGATCATAGATGAAAACGATATATAGAAGAACGGCAAGTTGAGCCTGTATGCTATATACTTACCAAGCTCTGTTTTACCTGTTCCCGATTCTCCGTATAAAAGCGTTGTATTCTTATACGGAATATCTCTGAGCGACATTTCATCAGCAACATACTTCATCTTTATTATGTCATCAACAATAGCGGATTCGCTCTCTCTGACATAATAGCGATCTGCTTTGAATCCGCCGGGAGAACTTCCAACGAGGAACGTCTGCATATCACTTGGCAGATTGGACATAAGAATGCTTGCATTACCGACAAGGAGCTTGCGATAATACTTCACCATGTCAGCATTTTTCTTTGATGTATCTTCTGCAAGAGAAGCCATAGCTGCCATTCTTGCTCTGTGTATATCGTTTTTTGCTATTGCCTTAATTATTTCGAGATTATTGTTTGTTAATGCCATTTGATGTCCTCCAAGATTTGTGCCTGGAAAGTATAAGAACTATCCCTGAATATCTCTATAAGGTCAGCATTTTCATGTATATAGTCGTTCATTGACTCTTGACTGGAATCTCCTCTCCATTTCATGATTTCGCCACTGGTCAGTTTGGCTTTTGTCAGTAGGTACATCGTGAACCAATGTCTGAACATGTGTGCTCCAGGATATTCAATCTCATAGGATTCAATAAAAGCTGCATTGTCTGCGTATGTCCCCTGTTTCTCGCAGGTTATCTTCAATGACGGTATGAACCTTTCATAAAAAAGTCTCTTTATTCTGTCGGAATATGTCTGTACTGTCATCGGATTGCCCTGTTTGTTCACGAAAAGCGGAGCGTCCTTGCTCGTATCAAAACCTTTTGACTCCATCAGTGCTATGTGGTATTCATACATATCCTGTATAGCCTCGATGAAATCGTTATAGACCTTTTGTGTCCGGTATTTCTTTATAGTTCCCGGATCGGTCTTTTTCTTCCAGTTCTGGAAGTGCGGTGCTTTATCCGTCAGATCTATCTCTATGCCTGAAACAACGCCAAAGCCTCTTCTGAGCGTCTTTATCCGTCCGCAGGTAACATTCACCGCCTCGCCTTCCCGAAGCCCCGCATAAGCTCCCAGAGCGATTCCTAACGTGATATCTGGCTCATATTTCTTTGCTTCATAGAGCAGAAGGTTAAGGTATCCGTCTACAAGGATCCTGTTTTTCTTGTGAGTCGTTTTCGGAGCCGATATATGCAATGACGAGTTGTGTGCTATCGTAGCCTTGTTGCGATGCTTCTCGTCTTTTATTATCATAAGCGTTTTTAACTCATCCCCGATAAACTGAAACGACAGCACATCCTTATTGTATGTGTAGTACATTATAAGGAAATCGATCACATGGTCACGGTATCTTGTCCATGTATCCCTGTTGTATCTATCCCCGCTGTCCTTGGTCTTCATATATTTCAGGAAGTCCCTGATTGTTTCCAAAGTACATTCATGTAACGCATTGATGTTTGTTTCCCTCAGTAGATAGTTCAAGAAGTGGCATACAGCGTAGGCTTTCATCGAAAGCGTCTTCCCGTTCAGCATTTCTCCTTTAACCAGATGGCACAGGTATCTCTCCAGGCCCGTGTAGTATACTGGGATATCCGTATCCTGCTCATATAGTACGATACAGGGATACTTCTCCATCGTTCCGTCTTCCTCTACTATCTGTACTGCTCTGTTCATAAAGATGCATTTTTGTCTGTACTCCTTTATATCGCTGTTAGGGAAAAATATAACCTTATTCATCAGCATCTATCTCCATAAAATAAACGTTATATATCGTATATCTATATTATACAGTCTATTTTATGTAATATCAACTTTATTTTATAATCCTTATAAATAAAGGTTTTTCCTTATATACTATAAAGTATAAATATTTTTGGTTACGACTTAATCTCGTAGCATACGAAGATCCCCTTCTCCATGTCGGATGCGTATATGACACCTTTAGGCCTAAACTCCATCACGTCTATGCGCTTTGGCCGAATCGAGCCGTAATCAAGCGTAACCTCTTTTGCGTAGTACTTCCGATCGGAAAGCCGGTCGTGTATGAGCAGGTCTGTAAGGAATTTTGTGGTTTCTTTTCGGTTCATGATTTGATCTCCAAAATCTTTAGCACGTAGTATTCTCTTCCCGGTTCTGCTCCCCATTCAGGCTTGCCTGTTTTAATATCAAGGGAACAAAGAGCCTTAAACGACGATGAATTTCTTGCGTATCCGTTGCGAAACAAAATCTGTCCTTGAAAAAGAGTGGGCAGCCCGTACTGGTCGAGAAATCCCTCGTTGTGTAGCCGGCTTCGGTAATACGGCTTAATTTCCCTGTATTCTTCCTTTTTCTCGCCCGACAGGATCATGTCGAACCACTCTTTCTTGATCGGTAGTATAAGCATAGTTTTCTCCCCTTAAAGCTCGTTTGCGGAAACAAATCTTCCGTCAGGCAAAGATATAGCAGATTCACTGATCAGATTTTTGCAAGCATCCTCAGCTCGTCATTTGCTTCTTTCGTAAGCGACGCTGTTCTTGATACCGATGCATACTTCTGTTTCATGACATCACAGGCGGTCTGCAAGGCATCGCGCTTTAACATCATGTCTTCATACAGATTCTTGTCTGTTTTCTTAGCCTGTTTGGTCAGCAGTACAAACCGCATATGAGCTGCCTTCAGGTAACAATAGCCGTTTGTAAACTGCCCGAGCAATTTGGCCGCTTCCTTGAGTTCATCCGGCGTGTCAATTGTGATCGGTACCGGCGTCCCTATGATATTCTCCAGATTTTTGATCAATACTTCCGGATCTGAATTTATCATATCGTCGATACCTAACAGCTCGTCTCTGAATTTTTCCATATCTGTTCCCCTTCCTTAATCTGCTCGGTTTTCACTTATCAAGACATATCTTGCACTTGGAGTATCCTTCTGATATCAGCCTTTCAATATTTTCGTCCGAAAATGCTTTATAATAAAACAGCCAGAAAACCCATTACCTTCAGGTGATGGGATGAATGGCATCAGGCCGGCATAGTGCTTATCATCTGTGATGACCTCGCTGCTAGGCGTTTACAGTTACTGAGCTTCGGTGTTTTCATACCCTTGGGCATCGATGAAAAATCTATCTTATTGCCTTCGATATCCATGAGTACCGCATAGCCTGTGCTCATCCTTCCTTTGATGAAATACTCGTGGCCAAGATACCTTACCTTATCGAATTTCTTAAAGCCCTGTATCTTACCGGTGGTTATGGGCTGCTCGCTGTGTATGCCTTTAGTCTTCTGAAAGTCGCCTTTTGGGATATCGCGTTTGACATAAACGGTATCTGTCGCTACGCTGAAAGGCTTACCTTCACTTGCTATCACACAGGCATCAAGGTGATGGTCTTTCTCTAAGCCAAGAGACAATCTGTTGGCCTTTGTGACCATGCCAAAAGTCTCTATGGCATCAGGCATGTTTTTTAGCAGCTGCTTGCGTATACTGTTCATCTGGGTGGCATATCTGAGATTACCTTTGTGCTTCCCCTCAAAGTTGAAATTGATCTTTCCATCATGCAAGGCTTTATGGCAGGTATGGCATAAAGTGATAAGATTATCGGCTTCATCAGATCCGCCCTGGTTTCTGAAGATTATATGATGCACTTCAAGCTTTGAGTCCTTATGCCTGCCATTACAGTGCTGGCATTTATACTCATCCCTGTTTAATACCATGGCCTTGGTATTTTCAAAGCCATAATTGACACCCTTCTGGTAACCCCAATGCCTGATCTTCTCATTAGCAAGGGCAGGGTTCTTCATGAGGTGAGGATCGAACTGCCCTGTTTCAAGCACCACCTTTGTTATGGGAAGTATCGACTTAATGAAACTTATCTCCCTCAAATGGCTATGGATCTTGCTCCTCATAGTGGGGCTGAACCTGCCCTTCTTGATAGAATTGGCACGGCTGAGCCATCTTGCCTTCCTATACCTTGTCTTACGGCTGCGCCGGTTCCTGCGGTACTTGGACCTCTGGGCCATCCTGTCCGTGATGTCGTTCCTTACGATTACTTTTGACATATAGACGATGGCTCCATTGTTATCATAGACAGCGTTACCGTGGGTACCGCTCCCTGTATCCTGGCCGATGGTCAGGTCCTGCGTATAAGTCGTACTCTCATACAGCAGCTTTATGGTGAACGGGCATCTCCTTATTACCTTGGCCCTGCCATCCTTTAGCAGATGCCTGACCTTGCCATGCCTTGTGGTAGGCATCATAGGCTGTCCGTCCTTACTTATGACATATACCATAAGGCACTCCTTTCCCGGGAACCTGATCCCGTAACTCTGTGACATGTGCCACAGTTGTGCGTACCCCTGCACTGTTACCATGCAGGGGATCCGGCTTCAACTCGACAATGATGTAAAGGCTTTTTACGTATATACCACTGGGCTTTGCTTACTCCAACCCGACTTAAGCATATACGACAGGGCAACGGCCTGTTGCGTCAGCCGAAGGTGTCATGACCTTAACATCGTAGTATGGATTTCTCCATGCTCAGTCTGGTGAACTATTTAATGGAAGCCTACTGCCTTTAGGCGGTGGGTAGTTCACTATGTTCTGATATTTTTCTTGCGGCTTCGCATGATGGCAGATGGATCTTCCTGGAATTTGTATTGAGCACGTATTTGATACCTTCATTCTCATTCTGAAAATCTTTTGCACTCTCTTCTAAAACTTCATCATCTGCCTTATAATCCTTTTTTACAAACGGATCTTCAGGGACCGGTCCTGTATAATCCTCTATCTCTTTGCTTTCTCCCGTAGCATAATTTATTTCTATCCCGGGCTGGACATTAAAACAAAATACATTGAAGCATACGCCCCTGCCCTTATCTTCTATGGACCATGCCTCCATCAAAACGCCCTGCGCAACAAGGTCATCACCTTCATAGACCGGGGTCACGCGGTATAGCACGGTATTTCCTGTATCTTTTACATATCCGGCTACCTGGTCTTCATAAGGCAGCATGCCGGTTACATTAAGATACCTTGTGCCTGTTATAAGGTTCATTTCATTTGCATTTTCGCCTGCAAGCTGGTAACCGATGAGATGGCACCTGTTATAAAGATAATTCCCCTGTATAAGATTGGGATATTTTGCTGTATGCCATCCTGACGGTTTAACAGAGCCTATCTCGCCCCTTTCTTCATCAGGCATGATATCCCGACATATAGTCGTAAAGGCCGGCCCGCACCTTCCTAAGCTATCAAGTGGTGAATACTCTTCTTTAATATTCGTGCTGCATTTTTCGGTTTCCGTAAAATATGGCTGATTATCATTTACAGCTATTGAAGCAAGATTCCCGTCATAAAGGTCGGCAGATAATGATGGAAATGTAGGTTTTTCTAAATTATCAGCAGTTTTATATCCATCCTTTGGATCTGTCTTTTTGGTATCTGTCTTATCTGGGACATCAATATTCTCTTTTTGTGTTTCATATGGCTGTTTCTTCACATCCGTATTTGGCACATCTGCATGAGCATCTTTTGTGCAGCCTGTCAATGCCATCAAAATACAGATTAAAACAACAGTTATGATAATATTCTTTTTATTTTTCATAGTTCTCCTTTATTATAATGCCCTGGTCTGTATAGCAATTATATATCATCCCGGACATTCTCTTTTTTCATGGAACAGCTTTCCTGTTAATCTTTTCTGTAATCATAATATGAATGAAAGACCTTATTGTTAAACCGTGAAATATACAAATGTTTTTTTGGTACTTTGCTATTTTTACAAAAAAAAATAAGAGCTTCCATTGCCGTGGAAGCCCCTATTTCTCAAATGCATTAACCCCTAATCAGGAAGTGCCAAAAATACATTTGAATATTAAGTTTTTATATATCAACAAAATGCCAAAAAAACATTTGTGATATCAAAATTACATTTGTACTTTTACACAAGCTTATAAGCCTAACGTAAGCCTCTTTGCAGCCTCGGCAGCTAAAGGGCTACGCTGGCACTCGTCCGGTGAGAACTCCAGCTGTGCACAGCCTTCATATCCGCACATACGGTCACTTAAAAATACCAAACCGTTGGAATGTACAGACAATCCGGGACGGTCAATCTGATAAGGATCTCCAGTAACGACCATTTTACAGTTCAGGCCCGCTCTTGATACAATCCCGAGCATCTGGTTTACAGTGGAGTTCTGGGCCTCATCGATGAGGATATAAACATCATTGATGGAACGACCCCTCATGAACGCCAGGGACTCAATGCGGACAATACCTGTTTCGAGCATATCTTCCATCTGATATATAATCTCCTGGTCATTGGCGCCGTTGATCTTAAGCAGGTTCTCGATATTATCTGTAACGCCCCTGAGTACCGGAGCCATCTTATCTGACTCGCTTCCGGGAAGAGCGCCTATGTCCTTCTCGTCGCCGAAATTTACATTGCTTCTTGTGACTATCATCTTGTCATAACCATTGTGGTAAACGCCTTCAAGGCCGGCAGCCATGGAAAGGAATGTTTTAGCCGTACCGGCTGATCCTTTTAAGATGACAAGGGGGATTTCACTTGCAGGCGCGAGCAGCGCATTAAGGACGCATATCTGTGAACCGTTTCTTGGCGTGATGCCGTAGGCTTTAAGACTCTTACCTGTTTTCAAAGGGACTATCATCCCATTCTTTACCCATGCAAGTATCTTTTTCTCTTCGTCCTTGTTCTTGTATGTACAGAACACGAACCGGTTTGGTATGATATCTTCATCCTGCAGGTATTTGGATGCTTCAATCGTCCTTTCCATAACTGATACGCCGTCTTTGGCCAGCTTGTCATAATCCTTTTTATTGACATCGATCTCGATCCGCCCGCTATACGAAGGCTTACCTTCTACCATCTCGTTCTTGTAGCTCTGCGTAGTGATGCCAAGAAGCTTTGCTTTTACTTTTAAAAGGCTGTCGTTGGTAACAAGTACTGTAGGAACTTTCTTGCTGGATCTTGCGAGGGCCATTGTGAAAGCAAGGATTGTATTATCGGGCTTTTTCATATCCAGCCCGTGCAGGTCAGCTTCACAGAAATCATCGCCGCTGTCAAGCATTACCTTGAACGTGCCGCCCATTGGGGTTTTGATCCCTTTGATATAATCGCCGTTTTTATCTGCTTCCGATAACGACTCCATGATCCTGACTGATTCACGGGCATTATAGCCAGCTTCACCTTTATCATTCTTATGGCTGTCAAGCTCTTCTACAGTAACCCGTGTGATAAGAACGTTATTGTCAGCAAAACCAAGTATTGCCGAAGGCGACTGCATCAGGATATTTGTATCCAGAACATAATTTTTTACCATATATTCTCCTTTCATCCCTGTCTGATAGATTTTTCTTATCAGGTCATTGTTTCTATTATTAATATGTAATATTGACGGTCAGCAGAACCTTTATAAACAAAAGATAGAGCATATCATAAGGCCAATGTCATTAAGTTAAGGCTAAACAACTAAAAACTACCACGCACCTAAAGGCACGTGGTAGTTATCATATCCCCCAATTTGCAAAATCATATCTTGCTTTTCATATCTTTTACCGCATCGTTCACAAATGATATAACATTTGCATTAGGAAGGCTATACTTTTCTGACAATGAGTAAATAAGATCTTTGACACGGTCAGCAGCTTCAAGCCTGGCCTGTGACGATGCCGCGCTTTCCTGCAGCATCTTTATGTTCTCCCTGCCGAATATCCTGTATACTTCCTCCAGGAAATATATATTCTGGGCATCTATGGTGCCTGACAGCTTTTTCACGGCATGTTCGCTCTGAACATATACGTAAACAGGATCATTCCCGTTATTGGTGCTGCTGTATTTCATCAAAACTTCCATGAACGGCTTGGTTTTTTCGCGCCAGTCTGTTATATCTGTGCAGCGAACCCATAAAGCCATGGGAGCCCCCGCAGGAACTTGTTTTAGTATGGATTTCTGGAATCCATCAAGAACAGGATCAGTGATTAAGTCTGAGGCTTTAAGAGGAGCTCTTAAAAACAACCCTGACGGGTCTTTCACTCTTGATAGAGCTACATAAAGCTGGCAGGGAGCAAAGATCTGGGGGCTTATTATTGCCGAATCAAAAGTCTTGCCCTGTGACTTATGTATCGTGACTGCCTTGCCTATTTTAAGAGGTATCTGTATGACACTCCCTATCTCATTTTTCTTCAGTGAACCCTTTTCTACCTTATATTCATAGCTTATAAACTCATGAGGTAGAACTTTGACTGTATTTTGCCCTACCTTTACAGTCAAATGATCCTTATGCAAGCTTTCTACAGTACCTATCGATCCATTTTGATATCTGCTACCCGTTACATCGTTTACTATGAACATAACGAGTGCTCCCGGTTTTAAGGTTATTTCTTCATCCACTATGTCCTTCTGCCATGTTCCCTTTGTTTTAGCCTTATAAGTGACAGGTTCGCCCGGAAGGCCTTCCATATATCTTTTATTTATTTCTAAGGCAGTGGCATTCGTGCCGCAGATATTGATAGTGTCAGGTTCGATATTATCCTTGCTTAATACGAACCTGTTGAAATAATCTATACAGGCGGGATCAGCATTCCTTGCCAGCTCAAGATTTTCTATGAATTCAGGATTATCCTGCCTATATATCTTCTCAAGATTTACTATCTTAAACTTCATATCCCGCCACGCTTCTGTCAAAAAAGCGTAGCCCGTATCATCAAACCCGAAATCACGCAAAAGCTGCTTTTCTTCCGGCCTTACGACAGGCGGGAGCTGCAAAAAGTCTCCGCAAACGATCATACGGATCTTCTTACCTTTTACTGATTCTGCAAGCCTTATGACTTTTACGGCATAATCAAAAACATCACTTCTGCACATAGAAACTTCGTCTATGATCACGATGTCTGATTTCGCCACCATCTTTACGTTCCTTGATGTCTTTTTGGGAAGCTTCCCGCCTGCCGCCGGTACAGGGATCCCGAATGCCTTATGCATGGTAGTCCCTCCGCAGTTGACAGCTGCTACTCCGGTCGGAGCTGTAACAAGCACATTCTTATGGGATTCTATGAATTTGTTCAGGTTATACGTTTTCCCTGTACCGGCCCTGCCGGTCAGGAATATATTGTCGTTACCGGCAAATATATCTATCGCCATCTGGTTTTCCTCCTTTAAGGCTTATTTTCTGGTTGTGAGTCTTTACTTTAGATAATATGATATTTTTGCATCTGGTATATTTTATGGAACAAAACGGCCTAAATAATGAAGGCTGCAGATTATTAAGGAAGGAGCTGCACGCCATGTCTTCCACCTCTCGCGCAGCGGCCCCTGCTATGCAGGTACAGAGGATGTATGGTTTGACCAAAACACTCTTTCCGCCATATATAGCGGAAAGTGAAGCTATCTATAATATGAAATATTTCCGTTTCGTGAACTACCAAAAAAATATACCGCACACAAAGCGCGGTATATTATCTGAACCCTCAATAATCATACTCATAAGAATCATAAGCGCCATAAGCATACTCATCGGTATCATATGGCTCGTAAGGTTCGTTTTCGTAGAAAGGGGAATTATCTTCTGCTTCGTCTCTGAAATCAGTGATATCCTGGCTCCACAGATAGTTAGACTCCCTTTCCTGCCAGCTTTCGTCGGAGTCAAAAAGAGACGCCGGAATCGAAAGCAGGATCTTGACTGCATTGAGAAGTTTATTAAACCATCCCATACGGTGCCTCCTTTTCATTTGTTCTTGTTATCATGTGCTGATAATAATATGCAAGAACCATGATAAAGATAAGCAAACAAAAAAAGGCTGCACCTTTCGGTACAGCCTCTGGCATGTATATGATAAGTTCATGCTATATTTCCTGACTTGGCCAATATGCTGAAAATCCTGTTATATATGCTTTCGGAATCAGTTTCTTCAACTGTCGCTCCCTGGAAAACATTAGGGATTTTTATTGAATCTGCCGATGTTATATTGTAACTGATGATTTCACCGGTCGGCAGTTCCTTGGTCATATGCTCTGCAAGTCCGGTATCCCTGTTAATGTAAACATCAACGGACCTGACCCCTGCATTACCATACTCTGTTACGTTGACCACATCATAGGTGAATCCGCCTATATCACTTGTTCCCTGATACTTCGGGTTCGTCATGCTTGATGTGTCTACCCCTGCAAATACAAAGCCTTCACCTTCTTTAAGAGCGTGCTTATAACTGAACGCATTGCCCTCATATTCATGGAGATATACGTCACCGCCTACTTCGTATGATTCAAAGCCTATGACCGTATCGCCGCTTTGCATCCTGAACACCATTGAGGAATCATTGCCGCATACAGTAGTCTTTATGATCGTATCCTCGCAAACACCTTCAAGCCTGAAGTTGTCTGTCGGCATGGAATTCTTTACCTGATCTATCGTATAGGTCTTCTTTTCTGTTCCTTCAGGGGAACTCCAGTTGGCAGGGTCATTATCATATGACGCCTTTGAATTCCTGTATGCAGGCCAGTAATCATACCAATTATCATCGACTACATGATCTGCTTTAAACTGCACAGGATAACGTTCAAAGCCCCATGTGCCGTCTGTATAGTATTTGGCAAGATAGTCTCTGAAGAACTCCTTAAAATACCTTCCCTTCGCATCCTGGTTGGAGGTTTTAGGAACGCAGGTGAACTGGAAGTCTTCCTGGGCTCCTTCATAATGTCCAAGACCGATAGCCCTGACCCAATATGTATACTTGCCTTCGTTATATACCCTGTATGTAAAGATATCGTAATCTTCGCCCTTTACAAGAACGTTATTGTTGGCATCAACAGCTGTTATAGGATACTGATACAGATCCTTGTCATAGAAGTAATCTTCATTAAACCTGGCATATTCCTTGAAATTCTCGGGAACTTCACGGTATACGGTTCCAAGGTCATATCCTGTAAATGTAACGTCTGTAAACTTATACTTCTCATCTTCCTTGCACCAGTTTACATCTTCATCGCCGGGAAGAGGGGTTATATCGTCTTTTACGCCGTTATTATAAAGCCACTGGCAGAGTGCATATACGCTTTCAGTCTTGTTCCAGTTGACTTTTTCCGGATACTTGGCTACGAGTTCTTCAAGCTTCGTAAGCTGAGGCTCTATCTTGAAGCTGAGCGTCTTGCTGCCCTTATAATTCTTCTTTCCCTTGATGGTTACAGTTCCGCTGCCTGAGCTGTTATTCTTGCCGTATTTATAGGTATAGTCATATCCTGCATATATGCGCTTGCCTGTGACGGGGTTATACGCATATACCACCGGCTTCATCTGCACAGGGCTCTTCTTTGTACTTCCTTTGATGGCCTTGAGCTCATCAATGGTCGTTGCTCCGATCCTTACTACGGATTTAGCCGTTTCAGCCTTTATGAGGCTCATCTTCATGGGTTTAATATAAAACTCTTTCTCGGCCTCTCCTGTATAATTGCCTATCCCATGTATTATGATGGTCGGCTTTATTCTTGATTTCTTATCTGTGCAGGCGTCGATGTTGTTCTCATACGTGCACTTGAAGTCAGCGCCTTCCGTAAGTTCAACATATTTTTTTTCGCCGGGAACTTTTACTTTTACTTTTATCTCCGGGGTTACTTCAACTCCGGTAAACTTAAACTTGCCGGCATTCTTCAGCTTGACTTTTACCTTGCAGGAATTAAGTGATACGGCGCCTGCATAACAAGGATATGGATCAACATATGGCTCCGGTGTATCATCGTCTTCTACGAACGTTGTTTTTGTATCTTCTGAATCCTCTAAACCAAGGAGCTCTTCTTCCTGTGTATCTTCAACGTCTTCGGAACAGGTTTCTTCCACGCCGGAAACCTCCACCTTAGCTTCATCAATCGCCTCTTCAAAGTCAATGCCATCCATTGCATATTCATCGGCGTCCGTATCTCCGGCTTCTGTGTATGTGCCTTGTTCTGCCTGCAGATCTTCCCGGTCTGATTCAAGCTCCTGCCACTGTTCCTGGGAATCAACGGTCACATTTTCTTCTGATGACTCGATCACGGATTCCATATTCTCCTGTTCCATGACTTCCCCGGCAATGACCGGCGTTGGAGCAGACAGAATAAGCGAGGCTGACACGAAATATGCTATTCCCCTAAAATTTTTATGCATTTATTCTTCCTCCTTAATGAACATGTCACTGTTAAAACATTCAATTACTGATTCTGACATTTTTAATATGTCTGATTTTA
>JAEEGL012415065.1_pt1 | contig 20891 bp, 17 predicted proteins | sample 9134231 | NCBI WGS metagenome assembly JAEEGL01 (sample SAMN16246548, study PRJNA631951) | gut metagenome | biome: gut microbiome; feature: rumen; material: fiber-attached | host: Bos | place: Iran: Karaj | collected 2018-10
CGATGCGTTGTTAGCCGAGGGGAAATCCAGTGCTTACAGCCCGTTGTTATCCGGTGCAGGGCTGCGAGACGGTATGCCCCTAGCCGGCTCGCATGTAACGGATAACTACGGGCTGTTAGCAATTAGTTTCCCGAGGCGTTGTATCGGTTCCGGTGCATATGCGAGTCGTCGTTCTCTTTCCACAGACTATATGTGGGAAGTTTTAGTTAATAATATAAAGGAACGGATAGCATCCAGAGTAACTCCTGATATGCTTATATTTTAGTGCGTGACAACTCCTAAAGAACTATGTAATATGGAATATAAAGTTTTTATTTGCAAAAAAGAGAGTTGAGTATGTGGATCCGGGGGCGTACGGATTTAGTATTAAGAAAAACTCAGGCCTAAGGTGTGGATTGTGCAAGGTATATTGAAAGGTTGAAAACTATGGGATTAGTAAGGCAGGCACAGGATAAAGACATTCCGGCTATAATGCGTCTTCTTGTTCAGGTGAATATGGTTCATCATAACGGCAGACCTGATATTTTTAAAGGCCCAACTACAAAATACGATGAGGCAGAGCTTAAAGAAATTATTGCATGCGATAATAATCCGGTATTTGTCTTTGAGGATGATAATGGGAATGTACTGGGGCATGCTTTTTGTGTTCACAAGCAGGAAAGAGGCAGTAATCTGCTGACGGACATAAAGACTTTATACATAGACGATATATGTGTGGATGAAGATGCAAGGGGAAAGCATGTAGGATGTCGTTTATTCGAGGCGGTTACTGAATATGCCAAAAGAGAAGGATTCTACAATATCACTCTGAATGTCTGGAGCTGCAATCCCGATGCAATAAAATTTTATGAGGCGATGGGGCTTATCCCGCAGAAAATAGGGATGGAAATGATACTTTGAGTACCGGCGGAGCGTTACCGTCAGCTTCTGAGACGCAGAAAGCAGGCAGGATAGCAGTTCTTTATACGCCTCGTTTCAGCTCGTCTATGAGTTTATGATATTCTTCCATGACTTCTCCGTGATGCTCGGTTATATAGGAGGTATCTGAGCCCTTAGCGGCAAATTCCAGGGCTTTTGCGTGCTCTGAGAGCTCTTTTGCACCGATATTGAGAGAGGTACTCTTTAATGCGTGCACGGCTATCTCATAGTTCTTCCAGTCCTGAGTATCAAAATAACCATCCAGTTCATTTGGAGTCTCCCAGATGAGATATTCATTTATCATTTCCAGGAGCAGTTCTTCATCTTCCATGCAGTAGTTAAAAGCAAGCTCTATATCGAGGGTAGGGAAGCGTTCGGCAAGAGTTTTTTCACCGCTATCATTCGCACACTGTCCGGAAGGATTATCAGCATCGTTGTCTGCTAATCTTGTATTATCCGATGATAGGGCAGTATCAGCACATGAATTGTTTTGTGATTCATTATTGTTGATATTATCTGTGACAGTGTCTGGCCTATCAATTCTATTTTCCATAGCCGTATCTCCCTTAGTTTGTTTTTTATTTATTTCGACGCTGTATAAGGTATCAGTATCCTTTTCGCATTTAACATATTTAAAGAACACATCGAGTATTTCTTTTTCCTGAATGGGTTTAGTGATATAGTCGGAAAATCCGGCATTAATATACATTTCCTTTGCACCGACGATAGCGTTTGCCGTTAGAGCGATGATGGGTGTATTCTGGTTCGGATGATTATTGTCCGACTTGAGTGCTTTAAGCGTTGCCATTCCATCAAGTCCGGGCATCATATGGTCGAGGAAAACAATATCGTATTTTGTCTCCTGCATCATCTTGAGGCATTCCTCCCCGCCGCCTGCGATATCAATGGTGGCAAGTGTGGAACTGAGCAGTCCCTGAGCTACACGCAGGTTCATGCGTACATCATCTACCAGCAGCACTCTGGCTGATGGAGCAATGCGCGTTTCACTGTTTTTCTCCTCCTGCTGAATGTAAGCACGATATTTTTCATCGAAGGATCCCATTTTGTGGGAGCTTGCCACGCCCTGTTTAAGTATGACTGTAAAAATCGAGCCTACACCGTATTCACTTTGAACCTGAATCTCGCCATCCATAAGTTCGATCATCTTTTTCGTGAGGCTGAGTCCAAGACCGGTACCTTCAATGTTGCGGTTTTTCTCTACATCAACACGGGTAAAATTCTGGAAAAGCTTTTCAAGGTTCTCTTCCTTGATGCCAATGCCGGTATCCTTGACTTCAATACGGAGTACGACATCTTTTTCATTCTGCTCCGCAGCGCTCATGCGCAGAAGGACATTGCCTTTTTCTGTATATTTAACAGCATTGGAAAGGATGTTGTTGATGATCTGGCGGACATGTACTTCATCACCATAGAGTATGGCAGGAAGTGATTCCTCTATCTCGAGGTCAAGTGTGAGGTTTTTTTCCAGTGCTTTAATGAAGTTCATATTGTAGCAGTCGTTGAGTATGGAGAAGAGGTCGTATTCAACCGGGATGATTTCCATCTTTCCGGATTCTATCTTGGAGATATCAAGAATATCGTTGATAAGGGAGAGCAGTGTCTGTGATGCACTTTGGATGTTTTTTGCATACTCCATTACATCGTCGGTGTTCCCGTTATCAAGCTCCTTGAGCAGCATGGTATTCATGCCGATGATACCGTTGATAGGAGTCCGGATCTCGTGTGACATATTTGCAAGAAACTGGCTTTTGGCGTCATTGGCAACCTGCAGCAGTCTGTCTGTCTCAAGTATCTTTGCCTGTTGCTTTTCATAAAGGTAGGTCTGGTATTTGAAGATGATGCCTATTATGCAGGAGACGATGATGATAGACTGTATTATGTCGCTCTGCATATAGTTTGCCGGCATCTCCGTAAACCATTCCGGATGAAACTCGCCGATCACGATCGTTCCCAGCAGGGCAATCAGGTTTACACAGTACATTACGTAGCAGAGAGCACCTTTGAGTGTCAGCCATGTAAAAATAAGGCCAAGCACGAACCATAAGGGCATTCCACTGTATGAACCGCCGGAAGTGAAATACATCCATGGAAAGATGATTATGTTGGAAACACCGGTCACCAGTGCACCGGCAAGATTTGTTTTATTATATTTGACGGACAACACAAGTGATACAAAAACCACGATAAGTATAAGGAATACGATCAGGGCACTCATATACCCGCCTATGAACAGGGTACTTATCATTGAAATGAAACCGCCCACAAGAGCAGCACTTAGGATCAGATTAAGCAGTCTTTGGTGGATTCCGAGGTTAGAACGAAATAATATATTAGCAAGTTTTTTTACCATGTGCCCCTCCGCTCTGGTAACATGAATTGGGGAAAGGAAGAACTTCCCCGACAATGTTATATTATCATAAAGCTTTGTCTTGTAGCAAGCAGACTTCAAGCGGAAAGGTTTAAGGTTTACAGAACTTTTTTACATTTGTTGCACAAATCGCTTTTCGGTGTTATAATATCTACTAAATTTGTGGAACAGCATTCCTACTGTGGCAGGGAGAGGGAGTCATCGTACGAGGTTGCGGCTATGAAGGAAAAGTATATTATCGTCGATATGGTTTCAGGTGAATATCTTGCGGAGAAGTTTTTAAGGGGGTTTTACCTTACTTCGGATATTTCACAGGCTATCCAGGCAAAGTCTGAGGCAGATGCCAGGGCTAAGATTGACAAGCAGACAGTTAAGAGCAGTGACGCATTTAAAGTGGAGACGATAACCGTTTCGTAATCGCTGAAGCGACACCAATCTCGGAGACTGAATAACGGATACAGAAATAATATAATAAAATAACAGGAAGTATCATCAGAACCACAGTGTCATGCTGTGGTTCTTTGCATAGGAGCTGATATCCTTGCTAAAAAAAGACAGATAGTTTATACTAACTCTGTTTGAATCAGTAAAGATTTGTTTTCTGTATAATCTGAATAAACATAAAGGAGGAAGATATGGCAAGCGAGATCAGAGATATTAATCTGGCACCGTCAGGCGCTATGAAGATAGAGTGGGTAAAAAACCACTGTGACCTGCTCAGGACACTTGAGGAGGATTTCTCAAAGACAAAACCTTTTGAGGGAAAAAAGGTGGCTCTTTCAGTTCATCTGGAGGCAAAGACCGCGTATCTCTGTAAGGTGCTCAAGGCAGGCGGGGCGGACATGTATGTAACGGGCTCCAATCCACTTTCAACACAGGATGATGTAGCTGCCGCACTTGTGGCAGACGGTCTGGAGGTTCATGCATGGCATGGCAGCACAGAGGAAGAATATAATGCTCACATAAGGGCGGTACTTGAGATAGGTCCTAACATAATAATCGATGACGGCGGAGACCTGGTGAACATGATGCATACCGAGTTTAAGAATCTGATACCCGGTGTGATCGGCGGATGCGAGGAGACAACGACAGGCATCATAAGGCTGGAAGCCATGAACCGTGAGGGAAAACTTCAGTTCCCTATGGTCAAGGTTAATAATGCACAGTGCAAGCATTTTTTTGATAACAGGTACGGTACGGGCCAGTCTGTATGGGATGGCATAAACCGCACAACGAATCTCATAGTTGCCGGCAAGACTGTTGTTGTGGCCGGATATGGATGGTGTGGCAAGGGCGTTGCCATGAGGGCAAAAGGGCTCGGGGCGAAGGTTATCGTTACCGAGATAGATCCTGTAAAAGCTATCGAAGCTGTCATGGACGGATTCGAGGTAATGCCCATGAAGCAGGCTGCGGCTCGCGGTGATTTCTTTGTAACCGTGACAGGCTGTGACAAAGTCATTGATGCTGAGGATTTCATGGAGATGAAGGATGGTGCTATTCTTTGCAATGCAGGACATTTTGACTGTGAAATAGATATGGCAGGACTGCGCAAGATGGCTGTTGAGTCACACGAGCTCAGGAATAATATAATCGGATATAAGCTGTCGAACGGTAATACCCTTGCGGTATTGGGAGAGGGCAGGCTGGTAAATCTTGCCTGCGGAGACGGACATCCTGCAGAGATCATGGATATGAGCTTTGCAATACAGGCTCTGTCAGCAAAGTATCTTGTTGAGCATGGCTCTGAGCTTAAGGAAAAGCTTATAGATGTTCCGGAAGAGGTGGACAGGGAAGTGGCTGTCAAGAAACTGGCCTTCCTTGGCAAGGAGATTGATGTGCTTACACCGGAGCAGGAAAAATACCTGAATTCATCTTCGGTATAAAATGAGTAAGGTAACCTGCAAGTTCCTTATTTTCCAACGGCTGTTACAATTGTGAGTTACGTAACTGACGGCAGATCAGTAAAATAAAGGCTGTCCCGATGCAGGGACAGCCTTTTATGTTTTGGACTTGAGAGAATGCAGTCGTCACTGTTTAACCGCAGATACGCTTCATTGTCTTTTCATTTTCGGCAAAGATCTTTTCTTCGTCCATGGTGAGTATCTTTCTGTCTTCCATGGTTACATCGCCGTTTATTATTACGGTTTCCACTTCTGAGCCGTTGGCAGAGTAGGAAAGCGCTGCCAGGGCGTTGTTAGCCGGCCACATGGAGGGGGTCTTCATATTAAGGATTGCAAGATCGGCTTTCTTTCCGGTCTCTATTGAACCGATCTCTTTTTCAAGTCCGAGTCCCTTTGCACCATTTATTGTTGCAAATTTAAATGCATCAGCAGCGCTTACGGAAAGCGGAGAGCGGTGGGTTCCCTTGTGGATAAGGGTAACCAGGCTCATTTCATGGATCAGGTTCAGAGAGTTGTTGCTTGCAGCACCGTCAGTACCGATGCAGATGTTTATTCCTTTTTCCATCATTTCCGGAACGGGGGCAAAGCCATTGCCAAGTTTCATATTGCTGGCAGGATTGGTAACAACGCTTACATTATGCTTTGCCATAATATTCATATCTTTTTCATCAACCTGCACGCAGTGTGCGGCGATAAAGGGATGATCGAAAAGCCCGGTGCGCTCTGCAAGCTCAATAGGGCTGCAGCCGTAGGTCTTTCTGCAGTTTTCCACCTCATTGACGCTTTCTGACAGGTGCATATGTATTCCCATATTCTGCTCGCCGGCCTCTTTTGCAATGATCTTTAGGAATTCTTCATCGCAGGTATAGGGTGCATGGGGACCAAGACGGAAAGTGAGCCTGTCGCAGTCCTTAAAAGCGTCCCGCTCTCGATATGTCTGGTCTAATCTTGAGCGCCCCGCTTCGTCATTGCCGCTTCCCACAAGTCCTCTGCAGATCACGGCGCGCATGCCGGATTCCTTTACCGCTCTTGTGGTCTGCATAATGTTCATCTGCATATCATTAAAGCAGGTAGTGCCGGACTTCATCATTTCAATGATTGCAAGGCAGGCACCCCAGTAGGCTTCCTCATCAGTCATCCTGTCTTCTATTTTGCTCACCCGGCCGAAGAGCCAGTCCTCGAAGGAAAGGTCATCTGCCACATTTCTCATGAAAGCCATATAGGAATGGGTATGGGCATTTATGAGCCCGGGAATGAGCAGCCTGTCGGTGCCGTCAATGGTTTTGTCAGGGACAAATCCTTCAGGCACTTCATCGATGGCAGCAATACTGTCGCCACAGATATACACATCTGTATCAGGCTTTAATGTGATGCCGTTATCATCGGTAAGGGCTGCGAGTATCTTATCAATCTTTATGTTCAATGCATGATCCTCCTGTTTTTTCTGAATATGTATGAACGCAGGAATATTATAGCACTATATCATTTTTGATTCACGAGGATTGTTCCGTATCAAATATTGATTTTGACACTTTGTGATAAGTGTGGTAATATATCTATCGGATAGCATGAGGCTAAAAAACAGACAGACAAAAAGATAGACAAAAGAAGTTGTTTAGTGTATCATTTAATTGTTGTCGAAAGGCAGCAGGCAATAATTTTTGTGAGGAGTACAGTAAATGGCAAAGATACTTGTAGTTGATGATGCCGCATTCATGCGGATGATGATCAAGGATATACTTACAAAGAATGGTTATGAAGTTGCAGGAGAGGCAGAGAATGGAAGCGTTGCAGTGAGCAAGTATTCCGAGCTTAAGCCTGATCTTGTGCTTATGGATATTACGATGCCTGAGAAGGATGGCATACAGGCTCTTAAGGAGATCAAAGCCGGTGACGGAAATGCGAAGGTTATCATGTGTTCCGCAATGGGACAGCAGGCGATGGTTATCGAGGCTATCCAGTCCGGTGCGAGGGATTTCATAGTTAAGCCTTTCCAGGCTGACCGTGTTATCGAGGCAGTTAAGAAGGTAGTGGGCTGAGCATTTTAAGACTTTAATGTGAACCGAGCCTCCTGTGCAGATGCATGGGAGGTTTTTTGATTTCTTAGAAATGGCATTCGGTCGGGCTGGGAACAGGGTAAATATTACTTGTCTGATTGTAAATGTTGTATAATGAGAGTAACGGAATAATATGTTATCCGGAGCGTATTATGTGGGCTTCAGGATAAATAGCCGGTGAAATATTCAGGGATACGGAAAGGGGGCGGCATTATGAAGGAACATCAGATAATCACCATTGGAAGGGAACTGGGAAGCGGAGGCAGGGAAATCGGCATCAGGCTGTCAGAAGAACTGGGTATCCCCTTTTACGACAGGGAGATACTGGAGGAGGCCGCAAAGAGAAGCGGTTTTACCAGAGAGTTATTTGAGAAGAATGATGAAAAGCCTACGAATTCTTTTCTGTTCACTGTAGCAATGGGGATGAACTATTATGGCGGCGGTTTTCAGAAACCTCTGGCACTGGAGCTTTATTTTGCACAGTTCGATGCAATGAGGCGTTTCGCAGCCGAGGGACCGGGGATATTTATAGGACGCTGCGCCGACTATGTCCTTTCGGAAATGCCGGATCTTCTTAATGTTTTTGTACACGCGGATCTTAAGACCAGAGTAGAGCGTACAGCGGCCAAGCATGGAATTTCAGAAAAAGAAGCAGAGGGTATGTGCTTAAGAAGCGACAAAGACAGGGCAGCTTATTACAACTACTATTCAAATCATGAGTGGGGTGATGGCCGCTTTTACGACCTGAGCATAAATACCGGTAAGCTTGGAATAGAAAAATCCGTAGAGCTGATCAAGGCATGTCTGGAGTAAACGGGGCTATGTCTGTTTAGGGACAGGCGGCTTACAGAAAGATATTCTGCAGGAAACATGGCAATAATATCCGGCGGTGCGGGCTTGCAGACAGGATAAGGAAGAGAATTTGATCCCGGTCAGTATCCTGAAAGGATGAGGCCGGGATCAGTTATCGTCAGGACTTCCTTACACCGGCAGCTTGCCTGATAGTGGTGTCCTTTGCACAGATCACTTGATCACCATCAGACAAGGCTGCACGGTGTGGGAAGTTTTAGTTTGTAAATAACCAAAGAAACATACGCGAGCGTCATTCTGTTTAGACAGTAAGCGGGTAGTTTTATTAAATAACAGAATAAAACACAAAAAGAGAATAAAATGAGATAAAACGAAATAAAACCAGTATCAGCAGCATTGTATTACTGAACCGGAAGGAGATTAAGAAAGACATGTTTTTTATGACAGCCGATGTGGGGAGCATAACCGCAGCGGAAGATGTAAAAGAGAGGGATAAGCGGCTGGAACGGGCACTCAGGCGTCTTGCGAAGGGAAAGAGCCAGTCGCTGGATGATATATATGAGCTGACTAAGGGAAGTGTGTACGGTTTCATACTTTCCATACTGAAGAATCCTGAGGATGCAGAAGATGTTATGCAGGATACCTACGTAAAGGTCTGCCTTAATGCATCGCAGTATCAGGCCCAGGGAAAACCGATGGCCTGGATCCTGACCATAGCAAGGAACCTTTCGCTGATGCGCATAAGGTCACAGAAAAGGATAGCGGATATCCCCGATTATGAATGGGATGCCATAGCGGATGAAAACTCTGAGTTTGGCAGCGAGGACAGGATGGTATTGAAGGCTGCTCTTGATAAGGTCAGCAGAGAGGAATCACAGATAGTCGTGCTGCATGCGGTGGCGGGACTTAAGCACAGGGAGATTGCGGAAATGCTGGATATGCCGTTAGCAACAGTGCTGTCAAAGTACAACAGGGCGATAAAGAAACTTGCAAAGCTTATCGATGAGGAAGCGATGGATCGGGCAAAGTCAGACCGGAGGGGAAAGGCTCATGAATAGAAAAGAAACAGAAAGAAGAATAAAGAAATCTTTTGAGAATGCAGCTCCGGACAGACTGGATGATATCAAAAAAAGACTGAATAAGGCTACGGATGCGGACGGTATTGTTCCTATGCACATGGGAAAGAAAAGGCGGCTCAGGGACAGAAGCATTATATATACCGGAGTGCTGGCAGCCGTGGCAGCGGTTCTTCTCATAGTAAACGGCATAATGATCATTGAACAGGGAAACAGGACAAAGAAAGAAGAAATGACCGTTGCAAGGACACTTACTCTGGATCTGGAAAACAGCGTGGCACTGGATGTAAATGCAGTAGGTCAGGTGGTTACAGTAAAGACTCTTGACAAAGACACAGCTGATATCATAAACAGTTTGGACCTTACCGGTACGCCGTCTGATGTGGCTGTAAATGCCATTGTGGGGGCAATGTACCAGAAGGGGTGCCTTGGCGGAGATGTGACGGATATTGTAGTCACTGAAACGGCAGCTGACGCTGCAGAGCCGGAAAACAGCGGCGCTGTGAGCGTATCTGCGGATGATGCAGGTCAGAGTGAGGAAACGGCATCGGATAACAGTCCGGATATGGCAGCTGCATCGGAGAATGCTTCGGATGCTGCTGATGAAAAACAGAAAACTGTCAGCGTTTCCGTTGACAGTGCGGCGATAGCGGCGCTGGCTGATGATAATGAGGACGGAAGAAAGGCAGCAACGGCCATAGCTCTGGCTGATGCAGGGATAAAAGCTGAAAATGCAAATGTGACAAAGGCAGGGATTTATACTCTGAAAGAACTGATTTTCGGAACCGAACTGACAATGGAGAACTCATCGGATAAGACCGGTGATAAAGAAGCGGCAAACGGAGAAAAAGCAGAAACGAAATCAGACGATAACTCTGAAGATAAATCTGAGGCTAAATCTGAAGAAAAGGCAGAAGATAAAGCTGAAAATAAAAAATCCGACGGAAAGGAAAATGAAGAGGCCGTTAAGGCGGATGACACAGCAGCTGATAATGAAAGCGGGAATTCAGCGGATGGAAATACCGATAAAAAGACTTCCGACAACGCCGGTGACGAGGATAAGGCGGCAGCAGATGGGGCTGAATCAAAAGACAGTGCTTCGGATAATTCGGCTGATAAAAAAGAAAGCAGTGACACCGGGGGGCAAAAGACATTTTTAAGCCCTATACTTACAGGCATCGGAGATGCAGACAAAAAAGTATGGTTTGTAGAATTTATTGCAAACGGTTATACTTATAGCAGTATCATAGATCTGGAAGGAAATGTGATATACTATTCAAGAAAGAACAGGTAAACATGGCTTTGCGCATATGATCTGCGGAAAGCCGAATGATGAACCGCATATGCTCCGGAAGCGGTGCAATTGCGTAAAAAGGAGGACCATTATGTCAGATAAGCCGTATCCTACACCGCATATTGATGCGTCACCGGAAGATTTTGCAAAGACTGTACTGATGCCGGGTGATCCCCTCAGGTCAAAGTATATAGCAGAGACATACATTGAGGATGCGAAGCTCGTAAACAATGTGCGCGGCGTGCAGGGCTATACCGGAACATATAAGGGCCATAGGGTAAGTGTTATGGCCAGTGGCATGGGGATGCCGTCCATAGGGATTTACAGTTATGAGCTGTATAACTTTTTCGGAGTGGAGAATATAATACGTATCGGATCTGCAGGTGCCATAAGCAATGAACTTAAGGTCAGGGACATCGTATTTGCCATGGGTGCATCGACCAATTCAAATTATGCAAGACAGTTTGAACTTCCCGGGGTAATGGCTCCCATTGCAGACTATGAACTGCTTAAGACTGCAGTTGCTGAGGCTGATGCAGCAGGTGCAAGGTATATGGTGGGAAATGTGCTTTCGTCGGATACTTTCTATGATGCACAGGCTGATGCCAATGACAGGTGGATAAAGATGGGGATACTGTGCATAGAGATGGAAACTGCGGCACTTTATCTTAACGCTGCAAAGGCAGGCAAAAAGGCGCTGGGGATGTTTACGATATCCGACCATATCCTTACAGGGGAAGCATTGAATGCTATGGACCGTCAGACAACATTTGACCAGATGATGAGGATTGCGCTGGAAACGGCCGTAAAGATGGATAAATAGGTCCATATAGATAAAATCTCGTGAAATATTACAGATTATAGTAGTTATTCGCTTGTTTTTTTCGGACATTTTCGCTATACTTAAACGTGGTGTGGTGTAGCGGAGATGTCTTTTTTTGCCACATAAAATACATATTTGTTCGTTCTTTAGACGGTTGATCGGACAGAGGGAATTGGGAGGCTGCAGCAGATGAAAGAACTTATGATAATGTATCATCCCGTAAAAAAGGAGATCAGATTTTTTACGAGATTTAAGGGCGATTTTGTGGAGATTCCGTATGAGGAATGTCCGCATCTTGAGAAATACAGCCCGGGATCAGGTGAGTTTCTTCTTCAGAATCAGGGTATAAGCTTTTTTGATGATATATGGGAGCAGTTTGCCAGGGACAATGTCAATCTGACATTCAAAGGCACGAAGATCGATTATGAGGATTTCCGTAAAAAGGTTGCTGATTACAACGATGAAAAGGGAAAAGAGATATTCAAGATAGCCGATTATGTGGAACTCCCCAATGTATCGGAGATATATGAAGCCATAAGTAAGTTCTGCGATGAGGCTCTTGTTTCATTTGATGAACAGCTTCAGAATCAGGAAACAAAGCAGATGTTCCGTCTGCGTAAGAAACTCTTTGATGAGAGGAAGGCTGTTCTTGATCAGGATGAAGTCAATCTCTGTCTGGTAGGTACATATTCTGCAGGAAAGTCAACATTTATAAATGCGATCATTGGAAGACGCATACTTCCGGAGAGTATCAATTCCGAGACTGCCAAGATGTTCAAGATCCATAACGAGGTCAATCCTCGTGTCGGATTTACCGTGAATACTACGAAAGAGGACAGACCGGATAATATCCAGATCGTTTGGAATGATGCCATTGGTCAGTTTGAGCTTGTTAAGTCACAGTCAGCTTCTCAGGAAGGCCTCAGGAAGGCACTGGAGATGGAGACATCTGTGGTGGCTGAGCTTGGTCTTAAGCGTCATGAGCAGCTCTGCCGTATCCTTAAGAAGCTTAATGATGTACCGAATCATGAGCAGCAGGATGGTTCAGGATATATCAATGGTGTAATAGAGGTGGGTTATCCTATTCCTCTTTGCCGTGATATCAACTTCACGTTCTTTGATACTCCGGGTACTGATTCCAATTCCTCGGAGCATCTGCTTATACTTAAAGAGGCTCTTCAGCAGCAGACAAATTCCATACTTATCGTAATGTATGAGCCTACCAAGATGGAGGGTACGGGTAATTCCGTGCTTTACAAGCTTATCAATGGATTCCGTGACGGCTCCGCAGGTGACCAGGGCGTGTCCATCGATCTTGACAGGTCATTCCATGTCATTAATCAGGCTGATACCAAGACCAGCAAGGATCTGAAGCTTCTCCGTAATAAGAAGGTTGTTGTATCCCTTAAGGAAGAAGACAAGATCTGTGATGAAGAAGAAGTAGAGATCGACCTTTCGGAGGCAAGGCTTTTCTTTGTCTCTTCCAAGGCTGCTTACATAAGCAAGGCTATCCAGGATGGTATAGATCTTGATGATGAGCGTACATGGCTTGCAAACCATAAGAATGAGATAAACAATGAACCGACAGTCGATCCTTTCACAGAGGATCCTTCCAACATACAGGCTGACAGTGGTATTTTCTACCGTTATGACAAGCTGGCTAATGCGGAGTTTGAGACAAAGCAGCTCATAGCTGATTCCGAGAAGGCAGCAAAGGAATGCGGCAATGCTCTGGATGGTGTTGTGCGCAGGATATATGTCAATTCCGGTATGTATGCCATCGAGCAGGAGATCATCAAGTACGCTCAGAAATATGCGCTGGCTGTTAAGGCAAAGGGACTTTATGACAGCATAGAGAATCTCATCAATTTCGTCCGGGTTGACTATGAGGCCATAGAGAATCAGGCAAGACTTTCCAAGGAGCATATCGAAAAGAATATCGAGATCATGAAGACAAGCATGGTGCAGGATATCGAGACTGCCCATGAGGAATTCGTGGCCCGCATCACTGATGATTCCCTGGAGACACAGGTGGCTGAGATAAAGAGCCTGGTACACGAGATAGAGAAGCGTCAGGAAGCAGCAAGCCGCCAGGCTGACAAGATGCAGTGGATCGCACTTAAGCCTGAAATCTTCGAAAAGAAGAATGAGATCATAATCAGTGAGCTTAACCGTTATCTGCAGGAAATAGATGATGTATATAAGCGTATAAGGGGACACATACTTGCGGCTCAGGTGCAGGAACTTAAGAACATAATCATAAAGAGGATAAAGGAATACAAGGGCATAGACGAAGGCCTTATCAGGAGAATTGCAAATATCTCCGATACTGAGATCCCGCCTTCAGAGCTTACCGCACTTAAGATGAATGATTACATCAACGAGCAGAAGGCTATCCTTATCTTCAATACCATGGATAAGAAGGCTTATAAGCGTGACCTGGAGAGAGCTTTCAATGCGCAGACCGTGGAGCAGTTCGTAGCATACAAGGATGAGGTCATCCGTGTGGCAAGACAGCGTACCGCTGAGATGGTTGAGGAATTCAAGAACAACATCGATACCATTTCAGGATCTCTGGAGCTTCTCTTAAAGGATGAGTCCCGTGCTATCGAGGAGCAGAAGCGTGCGAAAGAAGTACTGGATATGATAGGGGCTAAAGACGCAGAGCTCAATAGAAAGATCTGGGGTGAGAGCGCTCCGGAGGATGGCGATAAGAAATAAAATATTTATAGCCACGATTGAATGCAAGATTATATTTCACGTGTAAAAAAGTAAATTCTCATAATGTGGAATTTACTTTTTTGTTTTATTTGCTACATGTTAAGAGCGCAATCTTATTGTATATCAGTGCAAAATTTGATAGAATCAATAGGGGTTGATGGTGTGATACGGTGTTTTATAATGATGGGGGTAACAACCAGATGGTGCTTGTGGATACTTTGATAGACGGACAGGGTTTAACTGCAGGTTTCGAGTTTTCTCATAATCTGAGAAGTGATGTTTTGGTAAATAAAAACTGCATTTTGATATGAGAAATGCAGTTTTTTATTTAGTAAATAGTGTGATTGTGGAAGGTACATTGATTTAATTATAGAAAGGGGAGGTTGCAAATGGCAGGAATGGGAAACATTTTTTCAAAAGACAAGGAGAAAGATGTGCAACAGGAGGATTTTGAAGAAATAAATTATGATCCGTCAGAAAATTATGATGGTGAATGTAATCCTGAAGATGACGAATTATTCGTTATACTTGATGAGATTCAGGCACATGATCAACTTGTGGAGCAAATGATTAGGAACCAAATTGAGAAGAAAGATGGGATGATTGATAAGCTTCACAAAGAATTGGAATTTTATAAGCAGGGAGAGGCTGATCGCTTTGCGGACCAGCTTATGAAGGAAATGATAAAAATACGAAAGGATATGGCGCGGATTATTCTTTCGGAAAAATGGGAAGATATGACATGTGAGGATATACAGCGAGAATACGAATACATATATGAGGATTTGACGGATTTACTGGAACGTCAGGGGATAGATCCTTATCAGACCGAACCAGGTGAAGCATTCTCAGCATCTATTCATCAAGCAAAGATAGAAAAAACGGAGGATCCTTCGCTTGATAAAAAAATCAAGGAAAGTTTGGAGGAAGGGTATCGGAAAGGTGATAAAATCCTCCAGCCTGAGAAAGTAGTCGTATATCAGTATAATAAAAACTAAAAAAGGAGAAAAATAAAATGAGCTATGTATTTGGAATTGATTTGGGAACAACTTATTCATGTGTATCGTATATTGATGAGTATGGCAAGCCGGTGGTGTTAAAAAATAGTGACGGAGACCATACGACACCTTCTGTTGTTATGGTTGAATCGGCAGACAATATTATAGTGGGAAATGAGGCAAAACGTTCAATTGAAATTGAACCTGATAAAACCGTTCAGTTTATTAAACGTAAAATGGGAAAAGAAAAGGATACCGTGACTTTAAATGGTATAGAATATCACGCACCGGAAGTCTCTTCTATGATTTTGAAAAAGATTGTCAATGATGCTAATGAAGAATTAAGGCAGACAGGTGTTCTTAAAGATGGAGAGGTGGTAAAGGATGTAGTCATTACCTGTCCTGCATATTTCGGAATGAATGAACGTCAGGCTACAAAGACAGCAGGTGAATTAGCTGGACTTAATGTGCTTAATATAATAAATGAACCAACGGCAGCGGCAATAAGTTATGGCGTTTCTGGTAGTGAAAAGAAGGAAACGGTACTTGTGTACGATTTGGGTGGTGGAACATTTGATATTACGGTTATGAATATCGATGGTGGTGAAATCACCGTGGTATGTACCGGAGGTGATGATGAGCTTGGAGGCAAAGACTGGGATGAAGCACTTATGGATTATGTAACAACTCGTTATGAGGAAGAAAACGGAGAAGATCTTACAGAAGATCCGGATTTTGTTGCGGCACTTTATGGCGATGTGGAGCAATGGAAGAAATCACTGACATCCAGAGAAAAAGTTAATATTTCCGTTAATGGGCCAGCAGGAAGATTTCGTGAAGAACTTACTCGAGAAAAATATGAGCAGATAACAGCGGATTTGCTCAATAGGACTAAAAACCTTTTGGATGATGTGTTGGGAGTAGCGGAAAAGCAAGGGTATCCCATATCTAAGATAGATAAGGTTCTTCTTGTAGGTGGTTCATCAAGAATGCCACAGGTTTCAGCAATGATTGAAAGGGACTATCATGTAACTCCTGTTTTATCAGATCCAGATGAGGCTGTTGCTAAGGGTGCTGCTATATATGCAAGTAATGAGAAGGCTTACAATGATTTCGTTAAAAGCGAAGCAGATAAGGCCGGTGTTTCTGTGGAAGAATTACAGGATAATAATATAGGTACCCTTGATCTGGAAAAAAAGTTTCAGGCGGCAACTGGGGCAACTAGTACAGTAGCTAGGTTAAATATCACAAATGTTTTATCAAGAACATATGGTATGACTGCCAGAGATGAGAATGGAGATTTAAGGATTTATAATATGTTGATGATAAATGATAAGCTTCCGGCGACTAAGACTGATAAATTTGTAACATCCTGTGATAATCAGCAGGGACTTACTACAGATTTATATGAAAGCCGCTCTACGGATGAGAGCATTCCATTAGAGGATAGGAAGGCATTAACAACAATAAATATGGAACTGAAAAAGCCGGTTCCGAAGGGGACACCTATTGAGTTTACCTTTTCGCTTGATAATTCGGGATTGCTTCATATTGTTGCTGAAGAGTCGTTGTATCATTCAAGGCTAGACACTACATTCCAACTGTCTAATCAGATGTCTGATAAGGAACTTCAGAGTGCTTTATCAAGGATGGCGTCCGCAAATATTGATTAACGGGGGAAAATCTTATGGCAACGTTTGCGATTTTCTGGATGTCAATTATTTTTATATGCTTCTTTTGCCTAAGCTCGCTGTTAAGGGTGCTGAATGGTGTATTACAGGGAATTATGGAAGTGGGTAAATCTTTGTTTTGGATCGGGATTTTAGCAGGCATAGTTGAAGCTGTATTGTATGCATTATATAGTCTTGCAGTTTCTATTAAGGAACATGGGTGGGTTGCAATTTTTACTTGGATTGTTGTTATCGTATTGTGTTGCATATTGATTGGTTTGGCAGTGTGGTTTTGCGATGCGTTTGGCTCAGTAATAGTAGAAGTGGCAGTAGCAATAATTGAATTTATCTGTGCTATATTAGAGACAATAGCGGAGTATTCTGACAGGGCCTATATAGGTGCTTACAAAAAGATAATGACTAAGATTATTGAACAACACCAGAAGAAGGCATAATAATAGGAGATAGTATAATGGCGGACGTACGCGATGAAATACTTATAAAATATGATATTGATATAAATGAAGAAAATATTTTAAAGTTGTATAAGATTGAGAAGCCAGATATTACTGCAGATGAACTTAATGCTTGTATTAAAAATACACGTGAACGTTGGCAAAAAAGTATAAATGGTGCAAACGAGAAGAATGCAAAAAGGGATCAGGCACGTTTAGATAGGGCTGATAAATATGAGCAGATAATAAAGAATGACAAGTTGCGTAAAAAACTTTATGATTTTCACACTAATGGTGGTTCTTCAGGGAAAGCAGCAGGAAAGAAAACAGGTAATTCTACTGGAACAAGCCTGCGTGGTGTGGAATTTGCTAGAGAATATTTTAAGCTGGTTGGCAAAACTACTACTCTCAAAAATGATGATGTTGATTTTTTCTTTGAATTTTATCAGGCAGAAAGAAAGAATAAAAAAGCAATATTAGATATGCTTAAGTCTGAATTTAAGATTATAGGCATTAACAAGGTGGATAATTCGGAGGAGACAGAAGATTCTACAGATGCTGAAGAAACGGAAGAGTCAGGAAAAAAGAAAGAAAACGATGGACCTTTTGTTGTAAACAAGTTTAAAAAAGAAACAGTATTAAATATAGGAAAGTGTCTTAGATTTAAGGAGCAAGCTGCAGAGAGTAGTGGTGTGAAAGGCAGATATCCCAAAGTGTCTGATTCACTATATGATTTTTTTGAGACTAATAAATATGCCAATATAACTGAGTTTTCTCAAATGATAAAGGAGAAGAGAGCTGAATTTTTTTCTGTAAGGCAGGAACATGGCAATGATTATAAATCGTTAGTGGATCTGATTAATACGATTGATCAGTTAGTTGCCCAAAAAGATGTGATCGATAACTATAAGGAGTTTACGCTGCTTTTAAAGTATCCGGGGTTGTCTTCATATATGTATTCCTTTGTTAAAATGAAGAATAGCACTATGGATGATTTTGTGAAGGTGGCAAAGAATGATTATGGTTTTTTGGATCGTACAGATTTTTTGATTAATTATTATGAGCCAATCTATGATAATTTCGGTATCAGCAATGACGGTGCACTGAGTAAAGCGATAAAGAAAGCGAAAAAGAGTACGCTTTCTAATAAGGTTGTAAGATCCGCAGCTGAGAAAATCGGATTAGCTAACAAAAAGGGCAGCTTTACTCTCGGTGCTAGGCTGGTATATTTTATGGTTTATTGGCCGGTATTTTTTGCATACCTAATATTTGAAGTAATACGATTGATATTTAGTTTATGTACTAAGCTTCCTATTCCGATATTTATTATATTGTTCATATTGGAAAACTGGTTTATGCCGTGGCATGTTTATGATATTTTCAGAGTTTTTTCAAAGCCTAAATGGATAGAATTTGTAAATGAATATTTTTATGGTATGAATTTAGAAAATGCCGGTGAATGGGTATTTGCAACATTGTTGATAATTGTATGGATTTTGGTAGCTTATATTGTTCCACCTGCGCTTATATCAATATTCCTAGATACTGTTGCAACAGTCGTTACTAAAGATAACGATTTGATGGGTATAAAGAGAACATTTAAACTGATGTTTGATACAGAAAAAGCTGCTGCTATGCAGGAGTTTGAAAAAAGCAAAAATTTTTATTATAAGAAAATGATACCAAGAGTACTTGTAAATCTTTTGTGCGTAGGAATAATAGTGGCAATTTTTATCATTGTGCCATTGTTATTAAAAGCTACTGGATATTTTTGATTTAATTTTTTACTAAAGCCTGCTATATCCGAAACAGGAGGTTTTAGTTTCGCTCTAATACTGAAAATTAACTATATATGCGTTTGGGTTGACAAATATTCAACTTGCTGATGTGACAGTTAGGGAATACATTATAGCTGGGTATGTTTTACAAGGCAAAGTGTAATTGCTGATTGGGGGAATCTATTGTATCCGGTAAATATATATGCACTCACCAGGTTTTCCGACCCGGTATGCGTATCGAAGCTTGAACGCCAGATGTCTGGCAGGTCAGGTTGTCTAAAAATCAGGCAATGGGAACTGGAGGGTCTTAAGGCTTTCTGCGGAAAGCTGTGCGGTTCCATGGCGGATGCCGTTGAATATGATTTCTTTTATTCTTTTGTCTTGCCAAAACTTGGCAAGGAATTCGATCTCTTACGGATATATTCCGACTGTGTCATAAATATAGAATTAAAGAGCGGGAATGTTACTGATGAAGTTATCCGAAGGCAGCTTGAGCAGAACAAGGCATACCTTGCCATGCTGGGGCTTGATATGTATTTCTTTACATATGTAAGCGGAAGCGACAGGCTGGTGCGGCTTACCCACAGTGACAGACTGGTGGAGGCTTCCTGGGAGGAAATGCGGGAAGTACTTGAGAAAGGCAGGGATTGTTACAATGGCAGAATAGAGGAGCTTTTTAAAGAGGAGCGCTACCTGATCTCACCTCTGACGGATCCGGAGAAGTTCCTCAGGAAAGAATATTTCCTTACATCACAGCAGAGGGATATAAAGAAACAGATATTACGGCGTTTAAGACAGGCATCTGCAGAAGGCGTTGTTGCAGCGCCGCAGGGGTTTACGGGCTTTCCAGGGACGGGCAAGACCATACTTCTCTACGATATAGCAATGGAACTTTCCAGGAAAGATCCGGTGTGTATTTTCCATTTAGGCTCCTATATGCAGGAACTGGCGCATCTGGACAGGCGGCTTAAGCGTATAGATTTTTACTATGGCAGAGAAGTTTTTGAAAATGAGATAACTGCAGGCTATCGCACAATACTTGTCGATGAAGGGCATAATATGGATGGCAGGATGTTAAAAAAGCTTATGGAACTTTCTGATAATTGGAATGCGCCCATAGTGATATCATATGACAGGGAAGATGCAGTGGCAGTTGAGGAGCAGGGGGAATGCGGAAGCTCGCTGATAGAGGCTCTGGAGGGCTTTAAGGGGTATCGCCTGACCAACAGGATAAGGCTCAATACGGAGCTTTCCGGCTTTATCAGGTCTGTGATGCATTACGGCTACGGGGAGCGGAGAAGGGCGTATCCGTCGGTTTCGCTTGTATATGCTTCCGATGACTCGGAAGCGGATTCGCTGCTTGGGATTTTTACCAAAGAGGGATATGAATTCATTTGTGATGCGTCACTTGGGGAAACGGGGTATGCCGGCAGGCAGGTAAGCATAGCCGAGGCGGAAGGCCGGGAATACTCCAAGGTTGTGATGCTAATAGACAAGTCATTTTATTATGATGAAAGAGACTGCCTGCGCCATGGGGATAATAATGATGAAACGCAGGCTGTGAGGAATCTTTTCAGGGGGTTGAGCAGGGCAAAAGAAAAGATTGCATTGGTGGTGAAAGGGAACGAACAGGTATTTTCACGGTTACTGTCTCTGCTTCAGCCGGCATAGAACAGGTCTCTATTTCGGGTACGCTTTCGGTACGTATATAACTTTATAATATGTTATAAGCTGGTGAAGGTATTTATTATATAACTAAAACTTCCCACACCGTGTAGTCTTGTCTGACGGTGTTTTAGTAAGCCTTAGCAGTTCTCGAAAATGCTACAATACACCAGGAACGTACCGCCATGGAAGGCGGGACGAGTGAACAACGCTACATGGATGTAGCGTGTGAACGGTTCCGGAAATATACCATAGATAGGGGCATTTTCGTAAGAACTGCTTGGCGAACGGCACCACCGTCAGGCAAGCTACCGGTGTGAGGAAGTTAGTGGTATA
>JAEEGL014975383.1_pt1 | contig 20891 bp, 11 predicted proteins | sample 9134231 | NCBI WGS metagenome assembly JAEEGL01 (sample SAMN16246548, study PRJNA631951) | gut metagenome | biome: gut microbiome; feature: rumen; material: fiber-attached | host: Bos | place: Iran: Karaj | collected 2018-10
CGGATAGTGGTACCCATGGGCACACCGTCGATCACATACAGAGGAGCTGTGCTACCGAAAGAACCGATACCACGGATACGTACGGAAGGATCGGCGCCCGGCTGACCGTCAGAGGTGATCTGTACACCGGCAACCTTACCCTCAAGCATCGTAGAGATGTTAGAATTGGAAGTGCGCTTCAGCTCGTCGGCATTCACGATACTGACAGAACCCGTCAGGTCGGCCTTCTTCTGAGTACCGTAACCCACGACCACCACCTGCTCAAGCATCATGGCGTCCGATTCCAGCTCAATAGTATTAAGGTTCGCGCGTCCGCGTATGGCGATCTCGCGATCCTTGTAACCCACATAACTTACTACAAGCGTAGCATTGGCAGGAGCGTCTAATTGGAAATTACCGTCAAAATCGGTAATGGCACCCGACTGGGCACCTTTCACCTTAACGGTGGCACCAATGAGCGCCTCTCCTGACTGATCAACAACCTGACCGCTGACCTTGATGGTCTGGTCCTGCTGTACAGATGCTTTTGCGGTGGTTGGGCAGACCGTCAGTCCTCCCGCTACACCGAGAAATAGCATCACAGAGAATAATACTTTTTTTCTCATTGTTAGTTACTTTAAGTTTATATAAAATTGATATTATATGTGAAATTTTTCGCAAAAGTAACGTCCTTTGACATAAATCAAGTGGACAAAACGATTTATAAGGTGGACAAAACGAAAACAGGATGAAAATTTGTTTATTTTCACCCTTTTCAAGTGCGTTTCGTCCACTTATTCCCCTATAAAGGCACTTGGACTCATGCCAAACATCTTAGCAAAACAACGTGTGAAGTATTTCGGATCGTTGAATCCTACCTTATAGGCTATTTCGGTAATATTGCGGTTTCCGGTATTAGCGGAGAGCAGTTCCTTTGCCATGTTCAGGCGATAATTACGGATAAACTGTCCGGCTGGCACACCCACTTCCGCATTCAGATGCTTACTGGCCACCGTACGACTCATACCAAGAGCGTCACAGAACTCCTGAACACCAAACTCGGAGTTCATATAGTTGGCTTCCATGATTTCCATCACACGTTCCATAAACGGTTTCGTGCGTTTGAGCACTTCTTCCTTGTCGGCCTCCACACTTTTCGTCACACTGTGTTTGTAACGCTGTTGGTTGTCGAGGATGTTCTGAATGCGGGTTTGTAGCTGCGCAGGATCTTCCGACTCCTCTAGAACACGGCGGATAGGATTAAGCAGCTGTTCTGCCTCCAACCGTTTCAGACGGGCCACCCACCTATTATAAATATATACGATAAGCAATACCACGAGAATGCCCAACAAAGAACGGAACCACCAGCTATTCCAAAAGGCAGGGCTGACATTCACCTCGATGGAAGCTATTTCCGACTGGTCGGCTGACAAGGATGACACATACTTTACCTCGAAGGTATAGTGTCCAGCAGGCAGAGCACTATAGCGTACGGAGTGTTCTCCCAGTTTGAGCGTTGTCCACTCGTCATCGAGACCTTTCATCCTGTAACTGAACATCGCCTGTTCCTCGTTACCGTAATCCAAGGCTGAAAAGGCGATGGAGAAAGAACGGTTACCCTCTCGCAATTGGATGGAAGTGGCAATCGAAATGTCTTCCGACAAATATTCACTGCCGGCGGTGACATCCTGATTATCCACGATGAGGTGGGTAAACACAAGATGGCCATTCGCCTTAGCCTCCGTATTCTCACCCAACACCTCTATCAGTCCTCCTTCGCTGCCGAGATAGATCACGCCCGAAGCGTCTCGTGCCGCTGAATTCCAATAGAAATGATGGTTAACCAGACCTTCACTCTCGAAATAGTTGGAGAAGAGATGCGTCTTCGGATCATAGACAGACAAACCATTCAGGGTCGTCACCCATAATCGTCCGTTAACATCCTCTACAATACCCTTGACACCACCGAAGGCAAGCCCGTCTTCTGTTGTCATGGCCTCAAAATGTCCGTGTGGATCTTTATCATCCTTAATCAGCCGGTATAGTCCGTAGCCATTGCTACCCAACCAAAGCGTACCGTCATGCGTCAGACAGAAGGAGGATATCTTGTCTACGATACGTGAGTCAGGATCATCCAATTTATGAGAGATCAGCACATGCTTAAAGGGCCTGCGTCCCTGCCGTCCTGAGTTGAGATCCACCTTGATCAAGCCTTGCATACAGCCCATCCACAAGAAACCGTCATGGTCGATGATGGCACCGATGTTTCCCGTCAGACTGCGGCATCCCTCAAACGGTTCCTCTATCGCATGCGACTTGAAGTCATAGAAATACAGTCCTGCATTACTGCCAATCCACAAGCCGTCGTTAATAGAATCGACAGCCAGTGCACCTACGAACCCTGTACGCCATTGATATTCCTCCTGAAGTTCCAGGCGGGAGATGTGATGGACTCCTCCTTCCACCCTCTCTGTCTGGCAGACTCCTCCTCCCCAAGTGCCTATCCAGAGCTTGCCGTGATGATCGGCAGCAAGAGCTGACACACTATTATGTGACAGGCCTGAATTGGCTGTTGTGTAATGGACAAAGTCGGCAGTGCCCTTCTCACGAAGGTTCAAGCCTCCTTCTACCGTCCCCACCCATAAACGTCCGTCAGGTTCAATCAACATGGCATTCACAGGATTGGGAGAGAGGGAACGAGGATCACTTGTATGAACGGAGTTTCGCAGCAGCAGGCGTTGCGGTGCCAGACAGGCAATACCGCCAGACTCTGTACCAATCCAGACATGACCTTGATAGACACGGATGCAATGAATGAAATCGCTCTTCAGCGGGGGGGAGCTCTCTGTGGTCCAAGCCGTAAAACTATCCGTTCGGTCATCGTAGATGTTCACACCAAACAGAGAACCTACCAGCAGATGATTGTCGGGTGTGACTGCCAGACTCGAGAGAAATGCATGTGAAAGTGCCCCCGGAGTACTGGAGTGATGATACTCATCAAGTTTCTGCTTATAGGGATCATAACGGAAAAGTCCCATGTTGGTAGTGATCCACACCACATTATTACGTTTCAGGATGTCGGTGATATAATGATCCTGCAACGGCTTCAGCAAGGCAGATATCTCCTCACGCACCAACTTGCCCTCTTTTTCCACCAACCGATAAAGTCCGCCGTCGATACCTATCCAAGGCTTACCGTTAGCTTCAATATCACAGATGGCTATGTCGAGCATTCGCCAGGGATGGGGATAGGAACAGATCCTGTCTATCTCTCCTTGATCCTTGAAAACAACAAGACTGATCTGGTGGTCGGTAATGATCCAGATACGTCCTATTTCATCACGGTAACACCTGATTGCAGGCTGAGCGAGTAGCTTCTCTAGTTCCGCATGGTCAGGAACTTCCTCATTCATTGTCCTCAGGTTGATGATATTAATACCCTCGTCGAACGCTACCCAAAGCCTATGGAAATCATCCTCGGTAATACTTCTGCAAGACTTGCTGTTCAGATCTAGTCGAGGCTCCATCACACCATAACCGTCATAGCGCACCAGTCCACCTCCATAGGTGGAAATCCAGAGGAAACCGTTTGAATCCTTGAAGATATCCCTGACATCGTTATGGGGAAGTCCGTTGCTTAAATCAAGATAGGTAAGGTTGTATCGTTCCGTCAAAAAGTTTGCAGCAAAGGTTTTGTGGAATGTGGAATGTGGAATGAGGAATGAGAAATGTAAAGAGCAGAGTAGTACGATCACCCTCTGCCACCAGAGTATCCTCATTCCACATTCCACATTCCTCATTCCACAATCCTCTCCTCGTAATTTACTTCTTGATTCCTGCGACGCAGACAGAGCCAATGAGGAAGCTGACGCCAGCCACAATCATCATCGTCGACTGATGACCACCTACCAATGTCAGGATGACACCTCCAAGGAGGGCGGCTACAATCTGCGGGATACAAATGGTGCCGTTGAAGAGTCCGAGGTAGGCACCCATATGACCATAGCCCTGCAGGGCATTGGTGACAAACGTGAAAGGCATGGCGAGCATGGCAGCCCAGGCACAGCCAATCATCAGGAACGGTACGAACTGCATATACTGGTTGCTGATATACGGTACGAGCACGAAGCCGATGGCGCCGATAATCAGACTGATGGCATAAGCCAGTTTGGTGTTCTTGAACTGTGGCAGCAGAGCAGCCCAGATGACAGAGCCCACGGCCTGTACGGCGAAGAGGATACCCACCCAGTTGCCGGCCTCCTGGAAGGCCTCGCTGGCAGGATCGGTGGTATTCCATACCACTTCGGCAATGGCGCCTGTGGTGTAGTTCCACATGTAGAGCATGGCTGCCCAAGAGAAGAACTGCACGAGTCCGACCTTCCAGAACGTCGATGGTGCCTTCTTCAGCAGTGTGATCCAGCCGCCACCCTGATCGTCGAGAGGCAAGGTGTCAACATCTGACACTTTATTGGAGGAGGCAGTGCCGTTATATTCATTGTATTCCTGCGGGTTCCATTCCTTCACTTTCGAGGTGGTGTAGATAACGCAGAGGATCAGGATGGCAGCGCCGATATAGAACGACCAAATGACGGAATCGGGCACGACACCTTTCTCGGCCACGTTGCTGATACCTATAAACGTGAAAACGAAGGGGAACACATAGCCCATCACGGAGCCGGCATTGCAAAGGAACGACTGTATAGAGTAGGCCTTGGCCTTCTGTTTCTCGTTGACCATATCGCCCACAAGCATCTTAAACGGCTGCATAGCCATGTTGATGCTTGTATCGAGGAACATCAGGGAAATCAGTCCGAACATCATTGCGGCGCCCACGGTCAGTCCCAAAGAACCAGAGTTCGGCAACAGACACATGACGAGTACGGCCACAGCAGCACCCACGAACAGATAGGGGATACGACGGCCGAAACGGGTCCACGTCTTGTCGGAGAGTGTGCCGACGATTGGTTGTACGAGGATGCCCATCAGTGGTGGGAGGATCCAAAAATAACTCAGGTTGTGCGGATCAGCGCCCAGCGTGGCGTAGATACGCGAGATGTTGGCACTCTGCAGGGCATAGGCTATCTGCACACCGAAGAATCCAAAACTCAGATTCCACAGTTTCCAAAAACTTAAATCAGGTTTCTGTTTCATAATTATCAATTATCAATTTTCAATTCACAGTTATCATTCCTCATTCCTCCTTCCCCGAAAATCACCTCGTTGTTCCGCGGATGACGAGGCGGGTGCGGATGATGCGCTTCTCTATTTTCTCGATGGGGCTAAGACCCTCAACTTTGTCCATGAGAATGACGGCAGCCTCTTCGCCCACACGGTGGCCACGCTGCTCAACGGTGGTAAGCATGGGATCGCATGCCACGGCACGTTGACCGTTGGTGAAACCACAGATGCTGATATCCTCTGGCACCCTCAATCCGGCTCGTTTTACGGTATAGAGGATACCGATGGCCGTATCGTCATTGACGGCAAAGAACCCGTCAGGACGATGCTCCATGGCCAGGATCTCTGGCGTCAGTGTCTCGGCATCGGCACGATTATCGCAGACACGGATAATCTCGTCGTTCACCTTCAGACCGTGCTTCAATAACGCATCCTTATAGCCGTTAAAACGGTTTTTCGAGATTTCGAGCTGCATGGGTGAGCCATAGAAAGCGATGCGTTGGCAACCCGATTCTATCAGATAACTGACGGCGTTATAGGCTCCCATGTAGTCATCGACCACCACGCGGCTGGCATTCACACCTGTACAGATACGGTCGTAGAACACCAGGGGGATGCCTGCGTCGATGAGTTTCTGATAGTGGTCGTAGTTTCGCGTATCTTTGGCCTGCGACACGATGACACCACAAACCTTATAGCGAAGGAAGTTCTCGCAGATGTGGGTCTCGCGCTCGTATTGCTCGCCACTGAGTGCCACCATAATACGGTAGCCACGGGCAGCAGCCGTCTCCTCGATGCCCGTCAGGACCGACATGAAATAATAATGGGTGAACTCTGGTACGATGACACCAATGACGCGCTGGGGCATCACACGGCTGTGGCGCAGAGCTTCGCCAATGGCATTGGGATAGAAGTTGTGCTCACGTGCATATTGCTGGATAGCCTTCCGGCGTTCCTCGCTGATACGTGGCGAGTCCTTCAGGGCACGTGATACAGTGGCCACGGAGATACCAAACTCCCTGGCTATATCCTTCATTGTCATTGGTGCCTTTTCTTCCATTGGGTTCGTCTTTACTTATTCACGGACTTGACGATGCAAAGATACAAAAAAGTTGATAAACAATCACATATACCTTATTAATAATATTAAATAGTGTCTATGCAAACGTTTGCACAAGCCTATTATATCTTTTTAATGCAAAAAAAGAACAACGTATTGAAAAGAAATGTAACTTTGCACCAGAATAACTATCATAATTAAACGATTAATTCTAATTTAATGTAATGATGAAGCAGGTAAACATTCAGATCCCGCGTAGGATGCTCGGACTTTTGTTAGGTCTGTTCCTATCGGTAGGTGCCTTTGCCCAGATCGAGGTTAAGGGCCATGTGAAAGATGCTACAGGCGAACCCATTATCGGCGCTACGGTACGCGTGGACGGCACACAGACCGCCACAATTACCGACTTCGACGGTAACTTCGCCTTGACAGCTAATGAGGGTGCAACAATCACCGTTACCTATATCGGTTACCAACCGGCTATGGTGAAGGCTGCACCGACTGTGGAAGTGACACTGCAAGACGATGCCACCGTGCTGAACGATGTGGTGGTGATTGGTTACGGTGCCGTTAAGAAGAGCGATCTGACAGGATCTGTCACTGCTCTGAAACCCGACTCAAAGAACAAGGGTCTTGTGGTGAACCCGCAGGATATGCTCTCTGGTAAGGTGGCGGGTGTGAACATCACGAGCAATGATGGTACGCCTGGTGGCGGTTCTCAAATCCGTATCCGTGGTGGTTCGTCACTGAATGCAAGCAACGACCCGCTGATCGTAATCGACGGTGTGGCCATGGACAACCAGGGTGTGAAGGGTCTTGCCAATCCACTCTCGATGATCAACCCTCAGGACATTGAGTCGTTCAACGTACTGAAGGATGCCTCGGCCACAGCTATCTATGGTAGCCGTGGTAGTAACGGTGTAATCATTATCACGACGAAGAAAGGTCGTGCAGGACAGGCTCCGACAGTGTCGTATGCAGGAAGCCTAACAATCGGCGTGAAGAAGAAGACGATCGATGTGATGGATGGAAACCAGTTCCGCAGCCTGATAGAGACAATCGCAGGAAAGGATAGTGAGGCATACAGTGTGCTTGGTACGGCGAATACGGACTGGCAGGAGGAAATCTACCGGACGGCAGTCAGCCATGATCATAATGTGACGTTAGCAGGAGCTGCAGGCAGTCTGCCTTACCGTCTGAGTGTAGGTTACACTAACCAGCAGGGTATCTTGAAAACATCGGATTTTGAACGTGTGACAGCTGCCCTGAACCTGAATCCCTCGCTGCTGAACGATCACCTGAACCTGAACTTGAATGCGAAGGGTATGTACAGCGAGTCACAGTATGCTGATGCAGGTGCCGTAGGCGCTGCCACGAGCATGGATCCGACACAGGATCCCTACGAGTATACTTCGGAATACCACAAGGCTATGGCCGGACTGACAACGTCGAACTTCGGGGGATACTTCGAGTGGCCTACGGGTGCTGCCTACGGAGATCCGGCATGGCCGTACACCGTGGAGCGTAACGCGACGAAGAACCCGATCGCAATGCTGACGGAGAAGAATGACAGGGCTTACAGCCGTTCGTTCATCGGCAGTGCTGACATCGACTATAAGATCCACGGCTTTGAGGATCTGCGCCTGCACTTGACGCTGGGTGCTGACCTCTCGAAGGGACGGCAGAGGACGACTCATACAAGTGCTTCACCGACGAATGTGTACTATGGTAATAACGGTTGGGAAGAGATCAGCAAGCGAAACCTGCAGCTGTCGGCCTATGCCCAGTACTATAAGGACTTCGCCAAGATCCACCACTTTGACATCATGGGTGGTTATGAGTGGCAGCACTTCTGGCGCTCACAGAAGAACAACTACTGGGGAGCCGTGCCCGCCACGAACCCTGTGAATCCCGGTGCATACTACAACTGGAGCCTCTATAACTTCAAGACAGAGAACTACCTTGTGTCGTTCTTCGGACGTATGAACTACACGCTGATGGATCGTTACATGCTGACGGCTACCATCCGTGACGACGGTTCTTCACGCTTCAAGGACCACTGGTCACTCTTCCCATCCGTTGCCTTGGCATGGAAGATCAACGAGGAAGCCTTCATGAAAAATGTCGGGTTTATCAGTGACCTGAAACTGCGTCTTGGATGGGGTAAGACAGGTCAGCAGGACGTGAATAGCGACTATGCCTGGATTCCCACCTATTCAATCAGCACTGGTACAAACGGATACTATCCTGTAACCGGTACGGGCGTGCTCTATCGTCCTGACAACTATACGCCCGATCTGAAGTGGGAGACGACGACGACCTATAACATCGGTCTCGATTTCGGCATCCTGAACCAAAGGTTCACCGCCAGCATCGATGTTTATAAGCGTAAGACCACTGATCTGTTGAACTACGCTCCTACAGTGGCCCTCTCTGCCTTCCGTAACCAGGCTTGGCAGAACATCGGCTCGTTGGAGAACAAGGGTGTTGAGATCACCATCGGTGCCAAGCCCATCCAGACGAATGACTTCTACTGGACGCTGGACTACAACTTCACTTACAACCACAACGAGATTACCGATCTGAGCGGCGTGAGCACCGACGGTTCGCCAGTGCCTAACACCGGTATCACCATCGGTACCGACAAGTACCTGCAGTACAACCAGGTGGGTGAGGCCATGAACTCCTTCTACGTTTACCAGCAGGCTTACGACCAGCAGGGCAATGCCGTTGAGAACGCTGTCGTCGACCGTAATGGTGACGGACAGATTACGCCAGACGACCGTTACTTCTACAAGAAGCCGGCTCCTGATGTGACGATGGGTCTGAGCTCGCGTATGGAGTATAAGAACTGGGACTTCGGATTCTCTCTCCGCGCCAGCTTCAACAACTATGTGTTCGACAATATCATGGCAGGTATGACCAACATGAACCCGAACGAGGTGTATAACTCGTTCCACGTGTTGAACAATCGTCCTGTGAATGCTGCTGCCGATGGTCGTTACACCTACGCAGTGACTGCACAGATCGTTGACCGCTACGTGCACAATGCTTCGTTCTTGAAGTGTGATAACATTACCCTCGGCTACTCATTCAGCGACCTGTTCAAGTGTAATAACTGGCACGGACTGGCAGGACGTGTGTATGGCACCGTTTCTAATGTGTTCACCATTACGAAATACGACGGACTGGATCCGGAAATCAAGAATGGTTACGATAATCAGATGTATCCGCGTCCTATCTCGTTCATCTTTGGTGTGAACTTCAATTTATAAGTAATACAATATGTATCATCATAAAAGAAATACAGTCATGAAAAGATTCATTCAGAATATAATTCCCGCTGCGGCTCTCACGCTGCTGTTCGGAATGACTTCCTGCACCAAGGACTTGGACGTGACACCCATCGATCCCAACCTGTCGTTGGAGGTGGACTATGACGGTCTGTTCAACAAGTGCTATGCCAACCTTGGATTACAAGGTAATGGCGGTGCCAATGGCGACTGCGATATCGACGGACTCGACGGCGGTACTACCGGATTTATCCGTCAGATGTGGAACTCTAATGAACTGACTACCGACGAGGCCATCTGCTCATGGGGTGACGACGGTATCCAGCAGTTCGACTATAACAACTACGACGCTTCGCACCCGATGCTGAACGGTTATTTCAACCGTCTCACAACAGGTATCAGCTACTGTAACCAGTACATTCAGGTGGCAGGCGACAGAGATGCTCAGAAGACGGCCGAAATCCGTTTCATCCGTGCTCTCCATTACTACCTGATGATGGATGCCTTCGGAGGCGTTCCTTTCGCTGAGTCGCTGAGCGTACCTTCTTACAAGTCACGTAGCGAGATCTTCGCATGGCTTGAGCAGGAGCTGCTGGCCATCGAGCCCGCTCTGGCTGCTGCCAACGCCAAGACATCAGGCGATGCCATGTATGGTCGCGCTGACAAGGCCGCTGCCTGGATGCTGCTGATGCGTATGTACTTCAACGCTGAGGTTTACACTGGCACAGCACAGTGGGGCAAGGCTGCCGAGTATGCCAAGAAGGTGATTGATTCTCCTTATAAACTGAACACCACAGGCACCAAGGACTGGAGCGCCTATCAGATGCTGTTCATGGGCGACAACGGTGAGAGTTCTGCTGCCTACGAGTGTATCTTCCCCGTGCTCTGCGACGGAAAGAAGACCACCTCTTGGGGTGTCAGCCTCTTCCTGATGGCTTCAACCTATGACACTGACATGGATGCTACGGCTTCAGATCCCGGTGGTAACAATGGTACCAGTGAGAAGTGGGCAGGTAATCGCGCTCGCTATGACCTGGTTCACAAGTTCTTCCCCAACGACAATGCTCCTACCGATGTGCAGGGCTACGACATGAAGACGGCTGCTAAAGACGACCGTGCCCTCTTCTTCAGCAAGGGTCATACCCTGAAGAACGAGTTGGGTTACTTCGGCGACTTCAAGGACGGCTACGGTGTGGCTAAGTTCATCAACTACAAGTCAACGGGTGCCGTAGTTAAGGGTAGCGATGCTCAGTTCCCCGATGCAGATTTCTTCTTCTTCCGTGTGGCAGAGGCCTATCTGACCTATGCTGAGGCTACCGCTCGTCAGAACGGCGACCAGACAACGGCAGAGGGTACAGAAATGATCAATGCACTTCGTACACGTGCCAACGCCGAGACAAAGACCGTCTATACGGTTGACCAGATTCTCGATGAGTGGAGCCGTGAGTTCTATTTTGAGGGCCGTCGTCGTGTTGACCTGATCCGTCATGGAAAGTTCGGTGGCAGCAGCTACAAGTGGATGTGGAAAGGCGGAGCCAAGGAAGGCCGCAACTTCCCTGCATATATGAATGTCTTCGCCATCCCTGCTGACCAGGTGAAGGGTGAAATTCAGCAGAACACCGGATACTAAGTAAATTGATAATTGATAATTGAAAATTGATAATGATATGAAAAAGATATTTTCATTCGCACTGATGTTGCTGGGAATGACCACGGCGCTGACATCCTGTTCAGACGACCGTGACTCGAACCCCACCATCGGACAGCCGACAACATTTGTCGTCAATGCTTCGCCGCTGGCTGCTCAGTACATCCAGTTGTCTGCTGACAACAAGGTGAACCTCACATGGTCGCAGCCCGACTATGGTTACAATGCTCTGGCTACCTATCGAATCCAGGTGGGTGTCAGCAATAACGGATCCGTCACCTGGAACACCAAGGATGGTGAGGACAAATTCCTGGAGTCAACCTATACTCAGTGTAAAGCCGATATCAGCGGTGAGGAGATCGCTGAGGCAATCTGTGAGATCGATGGCTTCAAGGATGAGGATCACTACGTAGATCAGGGCTTCCGCGAGATTGCCTTCCGTGTGAAGTCAAGTATCGTCGACTCTAAGGGTAACGACGTGGCTGGTACGGTCATTCTGTCGAATGCAGTCACCTTCGACCACATGGCAGCATACTGCGCTATCAAGAGTCTGGGTATTGTTTGGATCATCGGTAACTGTGGTGGTTGGACTGAGCCTAGTAAGAAGAATGCTGAGGCACTGGCTGACTGGCGCATCTATGAGACCGAGATTGGCAGTAAGATATATCAAGGCACAGTTGAGATGCCTGAGGGCGATCTGACCTTCCGTATCTACACTGCTCTGACAGGCTGGGACGGTGGTAACTCTCTAGGCCATCAGGAGGCTGATGAGTCAACAGATGTTGAGTTCAGTGGCGGCGTTTATTCTGATAAGTACGTCTATCCTGGTAAGGGTTCTTGGACGTTTGCAGGATTCCCCGGTGGTCAACTCGAGATTACGCTCGACATGATTCAGGGTACCATTAAGTTTGAACAAAAGTAAAACGCATTATGAATATGAAAAAGCTAAATATCTTCATGTCGGCTCTTCTGGGCATGGCCTTTGCGGCATGTACAGAGAACTTTGACCCCGAGGTAGGTCCGCAGACCAACCTCCCTGAGAGTCCGCTTGCTGTATCCGACGTCACGATGACGTCGCAGGCCAGCGCCATCAACATCGAGAGTCTCTTGGCAGAAGGCAATCCCGTCACCATCGGCACTGCGTCGGTGCGTGAGGGAGCCATGCCCGCCAATACTGTTCTCAAGGCTACGGTTGATTTCGCTAACGATCCCAGTTTTGAGAACTTCATCACGCTGCCGACCAGCATCGACGAGAGTAATCTTGTAACGGTCTCGGCCAGTGATCTGCAGGATGAGTATTTCAACAATATCACTCGCAATCCGAAGACTGTCGACCTCTATATGCGTACAACGCTTTACACCGTCACCAACGGTGCTGCAGAGGCTATCATCGGCAAACCTGGTGAGAACTACTATGCCGTACAGAACGTACCGTTTACTCCGCTCTTCAAGGTTCAGATTTCGCCTGCCTACTATGTGATTGGTGCAGCAGGTGGCTGGAGCCCCGACGGAGCCCGTACGCAGAAGTTCGAGCACAGCGACACTGATGTCTATGATGATCCTATCTTCACGATCACGATTGATTCTGGTGGCGATGACTGCTGGTTTGCCTTTGGCGACGATGCTGCTCTGAACGCTATCGATGGTGGCGACTGGACACAGCTGCTCGGTACCAAGGGCGAGAGCGAGGATCTCTCTGGAACAATGGACTTCCGCTATAGTCTTGGTGGTGACCATTCTTTCCATGTGCAGAACGCCAAGAAGATCCGCATCACTCTTAACATGATGGAGTACAGCTACACCATCGAGCCTGTGAACATCGCTGAGAACTATTATCTCATCGGCGGACCTGGCGACTGGAGTGCTGACGCTGCCATGACGATGCCGTTCTCTCACAGTAACAAGGACGTCTTCGAGGATCCCGTCTTCACCTACACCTTCGCAGGCAATGGTGGTGAAATGTGGTTCGCTTTCGGTGACAAGGAGGCCATCGACGCCGTAGCAGAGGGCACATGGAACAAGCTCTTCGGCACGAAGGGTGAGAGCACCGACCTCAGTGGCAGCTTCGACCGTCGCTACAATCTTGACGGCGACCACTCGTTCTGTGTCGATGGTAAGGCCAAGTACTACCGTGTTACGATTAATATGGCAGAGATGACCTATGATATCACGGCACTGAGCTTCGATCCGTACGTCTACTTCATCGGAGCTACCGATGGTTGGGCCAATGCAGAGCAGAAGCTCGCACTCACCAGCGAGGAAGGTATCTACACAGGTTACATCTACTGCGCTGATCCTAACGGATGGGGCAACGAGTTCAAGTTCCAGAAGGTTCCTGGCGACTGGGGTACGGAGATCAACACTGGCCACATGACTGGCGGCATCACTGGTGACGCTGGCGATGGCGGTGGCAACTTCAAGGTCACCGCAGGCGAAGGAGTCTACTATTTCACACTCGACTTGGCTAACAACACGTTCAACGCCGTCAAGGTACAGAACATGAACCTCGTTGGTTCGTTCAATGGCTGGAATCCTGGCGACGACGCCCAGCAGATGACCTGGGATGCAGAGAACTACTGCTTCGTCATCACGGGTGCTGGCGTGGATGCCGACGGTTGGAAGTTTACCATCAATAATGCCTGGGACATCAACCTTGGTGGAACCATCGACAACCTCGTGGCCAATGGCGACAACCTCGGCGTGGTGGGCACGACCATCAAGCTCTATCCTACCCGTAAGGGAGCTGATAAGATCTACTGCACCGTAGAGTAAGTGCAACCGTTTGCACGACTGTGATTATATAAAAAAGCCGCTTGGGAGAAATAACCAAGCGGTTTTTTTTGTATCTTTGCACCAGATAAATTATAAAACGACAACTATGACAACAAAGACTGCCTCCATCGTGAAAGTACTGCTGACACTTTTCACTTTTCATTTCTCACTCCTCACCGTCTCTGCTCAGGGCTGGCCACAGAATTATGGTGGCGTGATGTTGCAGGGATTCTACTGGGATTCTTATGATGACAGCCGTTGGGTGACACTCGAAGAACAGGCCTCCGAACTTGCTGCCAGTTTCGACCTGATCTGGATTCCCCAGAGTGGTAACTGTGGTGGACAGTCGATGGGCTACGACGATCTCTATTGGTTTACCGACTACAACAGTTCCTTCGGTGATGAGGCCCAGTTGCGTTCGATGATTCAGACCTTCAAAGCCAAAGGTCTCGGCACCATCGCTGATGTGGTCATTAACCATCGCCGTAATCTGAAGAGCTGGACGGACTTCCCTGCTGAGACCTACAATGGTGTGACCTACGAGATGACCTATAATGATATATGTTCCGACGATGAGGCTGCCAACAACGGCTATGAGGTGGGGCCGAACAAGGATACAGGAGAGAAGTGGGATGGTATGCGTGACCTCGATCATAAGAGCGAGAATGTGCAGGCCGTCGTCAAGGCCTACCTGAAGTTCCTCCTCAGCGACCTCGGCTATACCGGCTTCCGCTACGACATGGTCAAGGGCTACCACGCTCGTTACACCAAGATGTACAACGAGGATGCCAAGCCACAGTTCTCTGTCGGCGAATACTGGGACAGCTCCAGTCGTATCAAGAGCTGGATCGACAATACGAGCAAGACCAGTGCTGCCTTCGACTTCCAGTTCAAATACGTCCTGCGCAATGCTACCGACAAGCGCGACTGGACCTACCTTGCCCAGCAGAATGAAGGCAACTGGCCCCTCATCGGCAACGAGTTCAACGATGGCGCCTACCGTCAGTACGCCGTCACCTTCGTCGAGAACCACGACACAGAGGTGCGTCCTGACGGCAGTTCAAACGGTCCCCTGCGTCGTGACACTCTCGCCGCTAACGCCTACATGCTCGCCATGCCTGGCACACCCTGCGTCTTCCTCAAGCACTGGAAGGCCTACCGTCCTGAGATCAGTGCGATGATTGCTGCTCGTAAACTCGCTGGCATCACTAACGTCTCTGGCTACCGCAATGTCGTCAACACCAAGAACCTCTATGCCAACATCGTTGACGATCGCCTGATGGTTGCCGTGGGTGATTGGAAGACCTTGGGTGTTGCTCAAGGGCCTCAGTGGACGAAGATCCTCTCTGGTTACCACTATGCCTACTACCTCGCCAGCTCTATGGAGACTGCATGGGTCAATAAAGGCAGTGGCGACTTCTCCAAGCCTTTCGATGTGGAACTGACGGCAGTGTCGAACACCGATGATGCCCAGCTCGTCTACACCCTCGACGGCTCCGAGCCTTCTGCTACCAACGGCACCAAGTGTCTCAGTGGTACCCTCCTTCATGTCGATGCTGCCAATACGCTGTTGAAAGTCGGCTTGCTTGTTAACGGCGTTGTTTCAGGCATCATCACACGTACCTTTAATTATAAGGAGGCTGTGCCAGAGCCCGTGGTCACCATCCCAGACTTCTGCACTGTCGCTGAGGGAGAAGTGTGTGCCTTCTTCGAGGCACCTTCCACATGGAACAGTACCATCTGTTGTTGGGCATGGACTGATAATCCCTCCGATAACTTCACCTACTCACAAAGGAAGGACTGGCCTGGTGTCGACTGTGAATACCTGGGTATAGCACCCAATGGCAATAGTGTCTGGAAATGGACGTGGGACGGCACGAAGCAGAAGAACTCCTCTGCCACGCAACCTGCGAAGATCATCTTTAACAATACTGGTAAACCGCAGACAGGCGACCTTGACTTCGCACAGGCGGGCTATTATACCAAAGACGGTCTCTTTGGTATCGTCACCACCACCGCTATCCGAAGTATACCCACTTACAATAGTCAATTGTCAAGTTCTGAGGTTTACTCGCTTGATGGCCGTATAGTCCGTAAGAACGCTACATCCCTCGATGGTCTGCCTAAGGGCATATACATCCATAAAGGCAAGAAGATCGTAATTAAATAAAGAAGCCCACCATAGTTACATAAGCTTCATTCGGGAACAAAACAATTTGTTTTGTTCCCTTTAAGATGCCTTCTAACATAGTAAAGGATGCCTACTACGACTACAAAACAAATTGTTTTGTTCCTTGACTAATGGGGGGTATCACATTACTTCTTACCACGAGTTTTCTTTGCAGCTGGCTTCTTAGTTGTCTTCTTCGCGTTGGCAGAGGTTTTCTTCGTGCCAGCAGAGGCCTTCGTCGTAGCAGTGGCAGGCTTCAACGGACCTACATAGGTCTGCTGCTTCATCATGATCCAGGCAGCCTCGAAGATCTTGTTACGCAAGTGTTCGGGGTAGTTGGGATTGTCGCTGATGAACTTCTCCACGATCAGACGGGCTTCCTTGCTCTTATGCGAGCCAAGCATGGCCTGCAACCAACTGGTGGGGAAGAAGATGTCACTCGTCTGTTGGATATACTGCAACGATTTCAAACCAGGCTCGATGTAAGTATTGCTCACAGGCTCGTAGACGTCGGAGCAGAGCAGTTGGAGGGCTTTCAGGGCCCAGGGCTCCTGTTCGCGGTTCTGAGGATGCAGCATCTCGTTGAACAGACTGACGCGCAGGGCAGGGTCTGGTGAGCAGACACGACTGATATAGTCGAACTCACGTCGCTCATCGTCCGTCTTCAGACGTTTGCGCTGAGCAGCCAGCACAGGGTGATAGGTGTCGCCACGGACGATGGCCAGACGATAGGCCATATTCATGTAGTCCTGTTCGTTGAGGAGCGGATCGTTGTGCTGTTGCCAGATGGTGTAGATCTTATCGAGCAGTTCTGGTGAGGTGGCGTTGGAGCCCAGCTTACGGATGATAAACTGGTGGCACTCCTTGGTGCGGTTCTCGCCCAGAAGGTCCATGATACACAGTTCGAGTGTCTTACGCTTCTCGGCAGGCATGTCGAAGGCAATCTTAAACATGTGGTCTACGGCAGTGGATATGATGAGTGGGTTGTTCTCCTTCATCATAAAACGGTGCAGCTCGCCGAAGTGCGAGGTAGGGATGCGCCCCAGCAGATAGTTGTCGTGGATAGTAAGCAACAGGGCGTAGCGGTTCAGGTCGTTACGGGTGGTGATGAGACGCTTTGGCAGGATGGTGGCGTATTCATCGTCGAGGGTGAAGTGCCCATAGCCCTTACCGTCGTAGTTGGGGATGATATAGTTAGGTTTGCCGTTTACCTTGATGGTATGGGTGGACTCCTTCATGTCGACGGTGATGGTGCGGCTGGTGCCGAGTTCGTAGATTAGACGCACCTGGAACTTCTGTGGCCACACGACTCCCCGCTTATAGGGATCGCTTTGGGTGATGACGATGTTTCCGTCCTTATAGGATGTGTGGATGGTGGGCATGCCTTTCTGCTTCACCCATACGTCACTGAACTGGCGGACATTGGCCTTGGGAGCTATGGTGTCGAGGGCTGTCACGAGCTCATCCCACGAGGCATTGCCGAAGAGGTGGCCGTTGAGGTAGTGCTGCAGTCCAATCTGCAATTCTGGTGCTCCCATCACCTCTTCGAGCATCCTCATCATCACGGGAGCCTTGTCGTAGATGATATTGTCGTAGAGCAGACTGGCGTGGTTCATGTTGTTCAACTCCTGTGCGATGGGGTGGGTGCCGTCAGTACGGTCGATGGCGATGGCGCGTCGCTGGTAGGTCTTGAGGAAGTTCAGGTCGTGGTCCATACGTGAGAACGTACGACGGGCGATCTTCGACGCCATGAAGTTGGCAAGCACCTCCTTGGTCCATACATCCTCGAACCACTTCAGCGAGACGAGGTCTCCAAACCACAGGTGGGCCGTCTCGTGTGCTATGAGCTCCAGGCGTGCAGCTTTCTCCTCCTGCGTGGCGTTCTTCTCGAGGAAGATACGACGATCGTTCATCTGGATGGCACCAGGATGTTCCATGCCGCCGAACTGATAGCCAGGCAGTACAACCATACCATACGCTTTAAAAGGACAGGCGATGCCCGTATAACCCTCCAACCAACTGAGTGACTGTGCTGCCTCGTCGAACACCTGATCGAGCTGTGCCACCTTATAGGGGTCTGTCTCACGATAGAGGATGCGCATAGGTCGTCCGTCGCGGAGAGCGGTCTTCTCCTGGAAGTTGCCAGCGACGAAAGAATAGAGATAGGTAGGCAACTGACACACATTGTCGCTCGTCATGGTCTTCCATCCATCTGGTACCTTGAGCGAGGTGACGAAGACGGCTCTGAGATCAGGCTGATCAAAGCAGGGGAAGACAGAACGCGCCATGTCTGGCACGAAAAGGGTGTACATATAGTCGTCGTTGCGGTTCAGGGCCTTGTCGTTGGCAATAAACTCCAGTTCCACCTTGTTGGGACCTTCCTGCATCGACAGCATGGGCAGGATGATATGCTCGTCGTGATACGTCACTTCCATCGGCATCCGCTTCATCTTGCCTTTCTTCTTCTCCACATAGACATAGCAGGTGCCGTCTAACTCTCCCTGGAAGTCGAGCACCACATCCTGTGGAGCCTTCAGGTTGAAGGAGATGACGGCCTTGCCCGTTACTGGCTCACGGGGATTGGCGGGGATATCAAACGAGAGGTCGTAGACGATTTTGCTGATGTTGGCTTTTCTATGGTCGGCGAGTTCCTTGGATACGCCTTTCGACAGCATCTGGGCACTCGTGGTCTGTGTGGTCAGGCACAGGGCCAACACGAGGAGAAGCATGATATTTTTCATCGTTGATTGGTTTTTGCTTGCAAATTTAATTAAAATATTCTAACTACGCTACGTTTTTCATGGTTTTTTTGCGACAGTTTAGTAATTTTGTATCGTTAAAAACAAAAACAGCGCTTGATGGTGTTAAAAATCGTGATAGCAGCGATGGCACATACCCTTATCGCTGCTGCCACGTCAGAAGACAGTGCGACAGTTCATCGTGTGGAGGCAGAGGCGGTGCCAGGGCTGATCCTGAAGACCAACGACTTCCTGAGAGGAAACAACCGTGAGGTGCGGACGATGAACCACGCCTTTACGGCGAAGGTGAAATATGCCTTCGCCCCACCTTCTGGCTCCATGGAGGCGAAGCTCTATAAAGGAGTCTATCAGGGTGTGGGTCTGGCTTATCACGACCTGAATCCGCAACTGGGTCATCCTGTTTCGCTCTTCCTCTTCCAGGGAGCCACCATCAAGACCATCGCCAGACGGTTGTCGTTCGACTATGAATGGAACTTAGGACTGGCCTATGGGTGGAAGAAATACGATTCGAAAGAGCATCCTGACAACCGTGTCATCGGCTCGAAGATGACGGCCCATATCAATGTCGACCTCTATCTGCGCTATCGGCTCTCGAAGGCGTGGGACCTGAATTTAGGTGCCAGCATCACCCATTACAGCAACGGTAACACCTCAGTTCCCAATGCTGGTCTGAACATCGCAGGCATCAAAGCCAGTGCGGCTTATTATTTTGGAGGAGAGAGGAGTCAGGAGAAAGGAGTCAGGAGAGAGGAGTCAGGAGTCAGGAGTGAGGAGGGAGGAGTGAGAACCTCCACCTTCTTCGACAGAGTCACCTGGGACCTGACCCTCTATGGTGCCTGGAAAAGGAGGGGTGTCGAGACGGAGACGGGCACCTATGCCGTGCCAGGGAAATACGGCGTAGCAGGTATTAACGTGAACCCACTCTATAGGATTAACAGATGGTTGAACGTTGGTCCGTCGTTCGATGCCTTTTACGACAGCAGTGCGAATCAGGAGGTTGACACATACAAGGATAAGGAGCCTACGGAGGATGATGTCCACTTGGCCCCCTGGCACAAACGGATAGGTCTTGGATTCTCAGGGCGTGTGGAGTTTGTCATGCCCTATTTCACCATCAACTTCGGTATTGGTCATAACGTCGTCAATGTCACCACAGATGACCTGAGGGGCTTTTACGAGATCCTTGCCCTGAAGATCCATATCCTACGAAAAAGCTATATCCACATTGGATACAGCCTCTACGATTTCTACTATCCCAACAACCTCATGCTGGGCCTCGGCATACATCTATAACCTTTTTACTTTTTTAAGGTACTCTGCAAAGATCCTTGCCGCACTCTCCACCTTCGCAGCACAGGGACGCGTCTTGTAATACTCTGCCGTACGGGCTGAGGCCACATAGCTGTTCTGTGCCTTCTCATAGCCTTTCAGTCCGAGGATCTCTGCACAGATCAGACTGCCGTTGTCGGCCTTCGACTTCGCCAACAAGTCCTGCACCACCTTATAACACGCCGACTTCCCCTCACGGTCTGAGCCTTCCGTCTGTCCACAGTCCAGACCTACTAACATCACTATTCCAGAGACGGCTCCGCACATCATCCGCATCCTTCCGACACCACCTCCGAAACCCGCTGCCACCTTTTTGGCCAGTGTATCGTCGAGGCCATAGAGATCGGCAAAAGCTGCCACCACACTCTGACAACAGCCATAGCCAGCCATGAAATTTTCCACAGCGCGGGCTACCCTTGTATCAAGTTCTTTATCTGTCATAATTGCTATTTCGAGTTGCAAAAATACAAAAATTGCTTTTGACAGGCGCAGTATTTTGCGATTTTTGATGTTAATAATATCTAAATGGACGGGGAAAGGTTTGTATGATTCGTGGAAAAGGAGTAATTTTGTGGGCTACAAAGAGGACTTATTAAGTTGTTTAACATTTAAATGTTTAATTATCAATGATTTATTCTAAAGAAGTTGAGAACATGTGTAGCGTTTGCAAAGGCGCTTACCATGGACCTGCACCTATCCCCGA
>JAEEGL016012753.1_pt1 | contig 20891 bp, 18 predicted proteins | sample 9134231 | NCBI WGS metagenome assembly JAEEGL01 (sample SAMN16246548, study PRJNA631951) | gut metagenome | biome: gut microbiome; feature: rumen; material: fiber-attached | host: Bos | place: Iran: Karaj | collected 2018-10
AGGCGTAGTCCTTACGCTCCTCATACTTTATGTCAATTTTCTGGCCGCTTTTCTCTGTCACTGAGGCCACAAAATCGTCAAGTTTCTCAGGTGACGGTATCTGTGACTGTATCTGCGGCTTCTTGCTGTATTTCTTAACATCGGAGGCGCCAAGCACATTATAAATGACTGTAGAGTCATCCACAAGGCTTATCTCCGCCTGGTTTGTGTTTGTAACCACCACTATCTTATCCACATAACCATCCTTTATATATTCCTGAAGGTCAGAGTATTGCACCTCCTTCATAGGAGCGCTGTCATCGTATGCTATAGTGAATATGAGTGCTACGGCTATGGCTATGTAGAACCATGTGAGGCTGAATCCGCCTCCTGGTTTTCCACTCCCGCCGTTGTTTATAGGATTTCCTGGTTTCTTCTCTGCCATGTTAGTCTAAATCTGGTATTTCCTTAAGTTTTGCATCAGCCCACAGGTGCTCCAAATCATAGAACTCACGGGCTTCACGCTGCATTATGTGAACCATAATGTCAATGTAGTCTGAAACTATCCACTCACAGTTCTCAAACCCTTCCATAGCTAGAGGCTTCACTTTTATGGCCTCACGTACGTATTCTTTGAGGTTTGTGGCTATAGCGTTCACGTGTGTGTTTGACCCGCCCTCGCATATAACAAAATATGAGCAGACAGAGTTATCTGTCTTCTTGAGGTCAACCACCACTATACGCTTACCCTTCTGTTCCTGTATTCCGGCTACAATAGTATCGAGTAGTTTTTTTGTTGTTATTTCCGCCATTATAAATCTGTATGTTTAAAGAGCAAAGATAGTAAATTTTACTGAAAGACAACGCTTTTTGCAATATTATCGAACGCCAAAGCTGTAATTGTGTCTGAAAGCGACACTGGAACGCCGTTGTCACCGCCTTCACAGATGCCCTGCACAAGAGGAATCTGGCCGAGCAGACGTATACCTCTCTCCTCGGCCAGACGGCTTACGCCCTCCTTGCCGAATATGTAGTATCTGTTTTCTGGCAGCTCTTTGGGTGTGAACCACGCCATATTCTCAATAAGTCCCAGCACTGGTACGTTTATCTTCTCATTCTGGAACATGTCTATGCCGCGCACTGCGTCAGCAAGAGCCACTTGCTGAGGTGTGCTCACCACAATGGCACCGTCAAGTTTTATGGTCTGAACCACCGTAAGGTGAATGTCGCTGGTACCAGGAGGCAGGTCTATAAGCAGGTAGTCAAGCTCTCCCCATGCAGCCTCAGTGAGCAACTGTTTTATGGCTCCTGACGCCATGGCGCCTCGCCATACAATAGCGCTGTCAGTATTTACAAAGAAGCCTATTGAGAGCATCTTCACACCGTATTTTTCTATTGGCAGAATCATGCCGTTTTCATCTGCGTATGGTGTGGCACCCTCCACGCCAAACATCTTTGGTATTGACGGGCCGAATATGTCAGCGTCAAGCAGCCCCACCTTGTAACCAGCCTTGGCCAGTGATATTGCAAGGTTCGCTGACACGGTTGATTTGCCCACGCCTCCCTTGCCGGATGATATGGCAATTTTGTATTTAACCCCCTTCAGAGGCTCTTCTTTCTCCGTCTGCGGTTCCACAGGGCTTTTTACCGCGATGTTGCCCTTAATCTCAACATCGGGTCCTATATAGGTAAGAATGGCGGTCTCAGATGCCTTCACCAAGGATTTTGCAAGCGGGTCAGTGCTTTTAAGAAGCAGGGAGAAAGAGACTTTGCGCCCCTCAATCCTGATGTCGTCCTCCACAATGCCAGACTCCACAATATTCTTGCCGGTGGCAGGGTGGGTTACATGGCTCAGAGCCTCTAAAATAAGTTTCGGATATAGTTCCATTATTCTCCTTTTTTGTTTGTAAGTGAGTTTGAACGGCGGTTGAAACTACGGTAGTCATCCTCAGGAATCTCCTCCTGCGGCTCCGTGAATTCATCTCTGCGGCTCAATTCAAACTTTATGTATTTAATGTTCATGCCACGCTCAATCCACTGGCTCTCATAGTATGTGCGTATTTTGAGTATCTCATCATCATACCCCGATGCGTAGAGATTGTCAGTGCTCATAAGCGTACGGTAGCCGTTGTACTTTACCATCAGGGTGGTGTAGGCGTAGAGGAACGGGCTGTCAGTTTTCAGGTGTACAATACCCTGCGGCTTCATTATCTGCTGGTAAAGAGCCATGAACCTGGTGGAAGAGAGGCGTTTGCGCACCTTTTTCATCTGAGGGTCAGGAAATGTAATCCAAATCTCAGAGACCTCATTCTCAGCAAAGAATTCAGTGATAAGCTCAATGTCAGTCCTGAGGAACGCTACATTCTTCAACCCCTCAATGTTTGACTCCTTGGCGCCCGTCCACATTCTGGCACCCTTGATGTCAATGCCTATGAAGTTCTTATCGGGGAAGAGCCGTGCAAGCCCCACGGTGTATTCGCCCTTACCGCAGCCTAACTCCAGCACAATAGGGTTGCCGTTGCCAAAAAACTCACTCCATCTGCCCTTGCCTGAAAAACCGCCTTCAGCCTGCAGACGTGCAAAAGGGTACTGGAAGACATTGCTGTATGTCTCCATCTCCGCAAATTTCTGTAGCTTGTTCTTTCCCATCAGTCAGCCTTCTCCATTGTTAGGCATATATTTCTTACGCCAGTTAGCATAGTGTCACGCATGCCATGGAATATCTCAACCTTGTACTCTCCGGCAAGAGGGTATATTATTTTCTCTGATACCAGTACAGGCATCTCATACACAGATATTCCACTGCCAAGGAAACGCCCCTTGTTGTCAGCCAGATAGCATTCAAAAGGCTCTCTTGCTATCATACCGTCAGGCGATGTTATCCTCACAAACATCCAAAAGTTCTGATAAGGGTACTCAGCCGTGTGCCTTATGGTCACAATCATGTTGAACCTGTGCAGCGTGTCAGTAATCACAGGCTTGAATATGACGCATGAGTCCATGTGCCAGCCGCTTTCGTCAGTGTCCGCACATTGGTTGTAAACGCTTGGTCTGCCGCAGGAGGCCATGAAGGCTACGGCGGCAGTCAGCAGCAATATTTTCAGCAGGTTTTTCATTGTTTTTCAGCTCCGCTGTCAGTTGGTTTTGAATTGTTAGGGCGGTGTTTGTGCTTCTTTTTCTTCTTGTTCTTGTCAAAGCGGGTAAGGCTTCCCTCACCTACAGCGTTCTCAAAGCTTATTTCAGGTTCGCCCTTAGACTCCGATGTCTGAATCTCGCTCACCTTCTTGCCCTTCTTGTTCTCATTGATAATCTTCCACACCTCATCAAGCGGCATCTCAAGCAGGTCAACGGGTGCCTTCTTGTCAGCAGAGTATGTCATCTTGCGGGCAAACACATCCAGTTTGAAAAAGTAGTAAGGCCCTTTGGCGGTCTCCAGCACAATATCCTTTGAAGGGAACTCCTTGAGAGCCTCCACATAGTTGTCAAGCTCATAATTGAGGCAGCACTTCAGTTTTGCGCACTGTCCGGCAAGCTTCTGCGGGTTCATTGAAAGGTCCTGAACCCTGGCGGCGTTAGTGCCCACAGAGCGGAAGTTTGTCATGAAAGTGGAGCAGCACAGCTCACGTCCGCAAGGGCCTGTGCCCCCAATGCGCCCTGCCTCCTGCCTTGCACCAATCTGCTTCATCTCAATGCGCACATGGAAAGTGTCTGCCAGCACTTTTATAAGTTCACGGAAGTCAACCCTCTGGTCTGCAATATAGTAGAAGATAGCCTTGTTACCGTCGCCCTGATACTCCACGTCACCAATCTTCATGTCAAGGTTCAAATCTTTGGCTATCTGGCGTGTGCGCAGCATGGCGTCATGCTCTTTGGCCTTTGACTCCTCCCACTTCTCAATGTCAGCGGGCTTTGCCTTGCGGTATATGCGGCGTACCTCGCTCTTGGTAGGATCATAACCGTTCTTGCGCATCTGCAGAGCCACAAGGTAGCCTTGCAGCGTCACAGTGCCTATGTCATGCCCTGGGTTTGACTCCACCGCCACAATATCCCCCTTCTCCAGAGGAATCTCAGTGGAGTTCAGGTAGTATCCCTTTCTGGTGTTCTTGAACTGAACCTCCACATACTGCATAGTCTCCCTGTCAACAGGGATGTCAGCCAGCCAGTCATATACGCTGAGCATCTGCCATGAGCTCCTTTTGCAGCCCGCGGCAGTCAGACGGCTGTTGCCTTTATCAAGTGTGTAATCCATACTCTATCTTTTGTTGTTTATAAGGGTGAATAACTGCAGGCCCATGTCAAAAACTGTAATTTTGATATTAGCATTACGCTCAATATCCATACTGGCCTGAGTTATGTTATCAGTTATCTGTTCCACGTTTGTCTCATCCACAAACTTCTTGAATTTCTCTATAAACGCAGCCTCGCTTTCTGTACGGTAGCAGAGCTGAGGGTTGCACAGGTTGGCTATGAAAGTCTCCCTTGTTATCCTTGCCGCATAGTTTAGGAACTCCAGGCACTCCTCGCGGCTCTTTGCCGCCTCATCTGCAATGTCACGCAGCGCCACCAAATCCTTCCTGAATGCGCTGAGCATAAGGTTGCGGTACCGCGATGTCATCTCCGCAGCATCACTCCGCGCCTCTGCAAGTTCACGAGCCTTAACGTAGTTGCCGCCTGAGAGCCTTGCCACGTCAGCAGGGAACACCCTGCTCAGAGCGTCAACGGCTATGCTCTTAATATGCAGTGACTGCGTGCGTGAGGCAATGGTTCCAAGCACGCGTTCCGGCTGCTCGCTTACAAGCAGGAAAAGAGTATCCTCTGGCGGCTCCTCAAGCAGTTTGAGCAGTTTGTTAGCCCCGGCCTCCTGCATCAGTTCAGGCAGCCATATAATAACCGCCTTGAAGCGGGCTTTAAGGCTCTTGAGGCTTAGTTTGCGGGCTATGGCCTCGCTCTCAGTTGTGTATATGGTGCCTATCTTACCACTCTCACTAATCTCCTGCATCCACTCATGCATGTTGAAGTAGGGTGAACGGAGTGTCATCTCCCTCCATTGCGGCATAAAGTCATCACAATAGGCGCTTTTGCTGCCCTCTTTCACTATAGGGAACACAAAGTGGACATCGGGGTGAGAGAGCTTTGCAATAAGCCTGCAGGACTCACACTCACCGCATGAATCACTATCCGTGGGATGCTCGCAGTTAATGTACTGCACAGTGGCCAAGGCAAGAGCCAGTTTGCCAACACCCTCGCCGCCCCAGTAGAGCTGTGCGTGGGGTATGCGCCCCTCCTTGACACTCTTTATTATGAGCGCTTTAACCTCCTCCTGTCCAATGATATCCCTGAACTGCATGCCTGCTTTTTACGCAACTTACTTAAAACTTACAAAGATAATTAAAATAATTGAGAGTTTAGGGTTGAGAATTGAGAATTAGGGATGAAAGTTAAGATTTTCAAATAAAAGAAGCCTGCTCTCAAAAGAGGGCAGGCCATGTTTGTTCAAATGTTTGAGCGGGATTAGAGATTATCCTTCTCAATATCCTTGAAGTAGCGGTATGTTCCAACCTTGAGCTCGTCTGTGGCTGCGTCATCACATACAATTATGCCCTTGCGGTGCATCTGCAGAGCAGATATTGTCCACATGTGATTTACACTGCCTTCTACGGCTGCTGCAAGCGCGCGTGCCTTGCCATGGCCATTCACAAGGATTAGAACCTCCTTGGCATCCATAACAGTGCCTACGCCCACTGTAAGAGCTGTTTTTGGCACTTTGTTAACATCGTTATCAAAAAATCTTGAGTTAGCGATTATGGTGTCAGTGGTAAGAGTCTTCTGACGAGTGCGTGAGCTGAGTGATGACCCCGGCTCATTAAATGCAATGTGACCGTCAGGGCCTATGCCTCCAAGGAACAGGTCAATGCCGCCTGCAGCCTTGATTCTCTGCTCATAGCTTTCACACTCGGCTGCCAGATCCTTGGCGTTACCGTTGAGTATGTTTACATTCTCTTTTTTAATGTCAATGTGGCTGAAAAAGTTATTCCACATAAATGAGTGGTAGCTCTCAGGGTGCTCCTCTGGCAAGCCTACATACTCATCCATATTGAAAGTTATTACATTGGCAAAAGAAACCTTGCCAGCTTTGTTTAACTCTACAAGCGCCTTGTACATCCCCAGTGGTGAAGATCCTGTAGGAAGACCCAGAATAAAAGGTTTCTCGGCTGTAGGGGCTGCTGCGTTAATCTTGGCAGCCACGTAGTTGGCAGCCCACTGTGACATCTTGGCGTAGTCCGGTTCAATAATTAGTCTCATATTATTTTGATTTTATATAACTGCAAAGATAAATTATTTGAATTTATATTGAACTTTTGCGACTAAAAAAAATCAAAAAAAAATAATAAAGCCTGCCCCTTTTGAGGACAGGCTTTTTTACCGCCGTTACAATTAACTAAGCATTAGAAAGGAAGATCGTCCTCTTGTCCTGCCGGTGCAATTGGGGCTGCATCAAAAGGAGCTGATTCTGCCTTGGCTGGCTTTGTTGCAGCCTTTTTTGCAGGAGCGCTTGGGGCCGGAGCCTCAGCACTGTCCGATTTCCTACCCAGCAGCTGCATATTGTCCGCAAGAATTTCATAAGCAAAACGCTTAATGCCGTCCTTGTCTGTATAGGAGCGAGACTGGATTTTACCTTCAATGTAAACCTGAGTGCCCTTCTTTACATACTTTTCGGCAATTTCAGCAAGCCCTCTCCAAGCCACAATGTTATGCCACTCAGTACGCTCAGGTACCTGTGTGCCATTGTTGAGGGTGTAACCTCTCTCGGTGGTTGCTACTGAAAAATTGGCGACTGCCACGTTGTTGTCCAGATAACGGACCTTAGCGTCGTCACCTGCGTTTCCTACTAAAATTACTTTGTTTACTGACATAAAATACTGATTTTTGATTGTTTAGAGAATAGTTAAAAACATTTTCCCGTAATTGTAACTAAGCGGTGTGTGAATCTTTTTTAATTTTTCTCCACCGCAAATGTAGCACAAAAAAAATTAAATCATTACTTTTACGGAGCAAAAAGAGACTGCAAAATGAAAAAATCTCATAAACTGCTGAACTTCATATTACTCCTGTCCGTTATGGCAGAAACGCTGATATTGGCCTCCTGCATAAGGCACAGTGATAGTGAAGAGAGCTCCACCCATGTCAGAGACTTAAAGGAGATTTTGGACGATGACACCCTACGAGTGGTCACTATGTACGGCCCCACATCATATTTCCTCTACAAAGATAACGAGGCTGGCTATGAGTATGAGATGAGCAAGGCTCTTGCCAAGGTGATGGGTGTGAACCATAAAATCATGGTGGCAGGTAGTGAGTCTGAGATGTATAGAATGGTTTCAGACGGCGATGCAGACCTTATAGCCTACAAGATGCCGTATATGGCCAAGTACAAGGACAGTCTGGCGTACACAAACCTGCAGTCAGAGACTAATCAGGTGATACTGCAATGTAAAAGTGACTCCATGGCACATGATGTGCTTGATTTGCGCGGCCGTGAGGTCATGGTGCGTCAAGGCTCCAAGTTTGACCATCGCCTGCAGCACCTTGAGGATGAGGTGGGCGGCGGTATTAACATAGTTTACGCCGCAGACACGGTCACATCGGAGGACCTTATAGGCATGGTTGCCACTCATAAGATTCAAATGACCGTAACCACAGCTGATATAGCCAAGTTTGCACAGGCATTGTTCCCTAAACTTGACTACTCCCTTAAAATCAGCTTTCCGCAGCGAGCCGCATGGGCAGTGAACAAAAACTCAGAGGAACTTCTTGAGTATATAAACAACTGGGCGGAGGATAAGAAAAACCATCAGGAGTTCACCAAACTCTACCGCCGCTACTTTGAGCAGAGCATAGCTGAGGCTAACAAGATAGAGCTGATGAACAGTAACGGCATATCCCAATATGACCACCTTTTCAAAATCTACGGTGGTCAGATAGGGTGGGACTGGCGCCTTCTTGCAGCCATAGCGTACAAGGAGTCAAAGTTTGACCCTATGACAGTATCCTGGGCCGGAGCCTGCGGACTTATGCAGCTGATGCCTAAGACAGCTATCTCACTAGGTGCAGATAGCGTGCAGCAGATGTTTGACCCGGAGGTCAGCGTGCGCTTAGGTGCAAAATATCTTAAGAAGCTTGAAAAACTCTTCCCCACAGTTACAGACCCCGATGAAAAGGTTAAGTTCACACTTGCAGCCTACAACTCAGGCCCTGCCCACATATTTGACGCAAGAGCCCTTGCTCGTAAGTACGGCAAGGACCCCGATGTGTGGTTTGGCAATGTGGAGCACTACATACTGCTAAAGTCAGAGCCGGAGTTTTACACAGACTCCGTGTGCAAATACGGCTATTGCCGTGGTATTGAGGTTGTGACCTATGTAAAGCAGGTTATAGGCAAGTGGGAGCAATACAAGACCTGGAAAACCAAGTGACACTACTTCCCAAACAGGAATTTAAGCGGAATAGATAGTCTCTCCCTCCAGCTTCGCTCACTGTGATCCTTCCCTTCAAAGCATCTGCTGTAGTAACGCTCAGCAGGGTAGCCAAGCTCATGGAATAGAGAATCAATTATAGGCTGCTTGTTTATATAGCCTGCGTCAAATGTCTCAGTACCGTAGTCAAAGTAAATCTTTACAGGCGGCTCAATCTCACTCCACCTCTCCTTAATAAGCTCAGCGTACGCCTCAGTACCTGTGGTGTTGTTATCGCCGTAGTTAATAGGCCAGTGGGTAGAGACACAGCCCGCCTTGCCAAACACCTCAGGATACTCTAAATAGGCGTAGAGTGACATAAGCCCACCAAGGCTGGAGCCCATGATGGCTGTATTCTCCCTGTCGGGCAGTGTGCGGTAGGCGCTGTCAATGTAAGGTTTAAGCTCTGTGACCACAAATTTTAAGAACTCATCGCTGTAGAGCAGTGAGTCGTTATTAAGATAGTCTCCTTTACCGTCAAAGTAGTGAGGGCCTTTTTCTCGTGTACGTTGCACTAACTTCTTAGGCGTGTACTCGTTGCCGCGCATCTCTCCTGCGTTATCAATGCCAACCACAATTAGCGGCACTATGGAGTCCTGCTCCATAAGCCTCTCTACAGTCTCAGCCACGCCCCATGAAACACCTATGAATGAGAGTGAGTCATGGAAGATATTCTGACAGTCATACATATAGAGTACAGAATAGCGCTCTGATTTATTTACATCGTAGTTTTCAGGTAGCAGAATTTCAACCCTGCGAGGGTTCTTGCAAAGATTCTCAGATACAAACATCTTTGTCTCAAAGCGGGCGTCTGAGTGCCTCTGGCAGGCGCCCAGAGTAAGTGCGGCCATAATGATAAGAGATGGGATTATTTTTTTCATGATTTGAGGTTAGTTTCTGCAAAAATAGCAAAAAAATAGTGCAACACAAGCGGTTGCACTATTTTTAATTATTATGTGAGTCTGGATTATTCAGCCTCCTGCTCGTCAGAGTCAGATTTCATCTCAACTCCGCCGCGCTTGGCCTCCATAATCTTCTCATACTCCTCACGTGATGCCACTATAATCTTATCAAACTCAGAAAGACCAGTACCAGCAGGTATGCAGTGACCGCAAATAACGTTCTCTTTCATACCCTCAAGTTTGTCAACCTTACCGTTGATGGCTGCATCATTGAGCACCTTGGTTGTCTCCTGGAATGAAGCGGCACTCATGAAGCTGGTTGTTTGCAGAGCGGCACGTGTAATACCTTGCAGAATCTGCTGTGATGTTGCAGGAACTGCGTCACGAGCCTCCACAAGTTTGAGGTCTTTACGCTTAAGGGCACTGTTCTCATCACGCAGCTTGCGTGCTGTAACTATCTGGCCGTTCTTGAGAACTGAAGAGTCACCCTGGTCTGTAACAACTTTTTTGCCCCAGATCTGGTCATTCTCAGCCATGAACTCAAGTTTGTCAACAATCTGTTTCTCAAGGAAGCGTGTATCACCCGGATCCTCAATCTCAACCTTGCGCATCATCTGGCGTACGATAACCTCAAAGTGCTTATCGTTGATTTTCACACCCTGCAGACGGTATACATCCTGAACTTCGTTCACAATGTACTCCTGTACTGCGGTAGGACCCTTGATGGCAAGAATGTCAGAAGGAGTGATGGCACCGTCAGAGAGTGCGCCGCCTGCACGTACAAAGTCATTCTCCTGAACCAGGATTTGCTTTGACAGTGGAACCAGGTATCTGCGCTCCTCACCGCTCTTAGATGTGATTACAATCTCTCTCTGGCCTCTCTTAACCTTGCCGAATGTAACCTCACCGTCAATTTCAGATACAATTGCAGGGTTAGACGGGTTGCGTGCCTCAAACAGCTCAGTAACACGTGGAAGACCACCGGTGATATCACCAACCTTACCTACAGCTCTTGGTATCTTGAAGAGTATCTGACCAACCTTAATCTGGTCTTTCTCCTCTATGTTCAAGTGAGCGCCCACGGGCAGAGCGTATGTACGAACAACTTCGCCCTTCTCATCAAGAATCTGTGCGGCAGGAACTTTGTTCTTATCCTTAGACTCTATGATAACCTTCTCCTTAAGACCGGTCTGCTCATCAGACTCTGTCTTGTAGGTTACGTTCTCAATCATGCTCTCGTAAGCCATGGTACCAGTAACTTCAGACACCACAACGGCGTTGAATGGATCCCACTCGCATATTACATCGCCCTTCTTCAGCTTGTCACCGCTCTTGACAAAGAGTGTAGAAGCGTAAGGGATGTTCTGCTGTGTGAGGACTATCTTAGTGGTAGGCTCAATGATACGGAGCTCAGAGAGACGGCTCACTACAATGGTTGCACCCTCATCAGATGTAACAGTTCTAAGCTCGTCAATCTCAATGATACCGTCATAGTGAGATACAATCTTATTCTCTACAGTTACGTTGGCTGCAACACCACCCACGTGGAATGTACGCAGTGTAAGCTGTGTACCTGGCTCACCAATAGACTGGGCTGCAATAACACCCACAGCCTCGCCCTTCTGAACCATGCGGCCTGTGGCAAGGTTACGTCCGTAACACTTTGCGCAAACACCTTTCTTAGATTCACAAGTGAGCACTGAACGTATCTCAACTCTCTCAATAGGAGATTCTTGTATTATTTTGGCGGCCTCCTCTGTAATCTCCTCGCCAGCAGGAACAATAAGCTTGCCTGTAACAGGGTGGATAATGTCATGTACAGATACACGGCCAAGGATTCTGTCATAGAGTGAAGATATAACGTCCTCATTGTTCTTGAGCTCAGTAGCTACAAGACCACGCAGAGTGCCGCAATCCTCCTCGGTGATGATAACATCGTGGCTAACGTCTACAAGCCTACGGGTCAGGTAACCTGCGTCCGCAGTCTTAAGAGCGGTATCAGCCAGACCCTTACGGGCACCGTGAGTAGAGATAAAGTACTCAAGCACTGACAGACCCTCCTTAAAGTTAGCAAGAATTGGGTTCTCAATGGTCTGACCACCCTCGGCACCTGCCTTCTGTGGCTTGGCCATAAGTCCACGCATACCGCAGAGCTGACGAATCTGCTCCTTAGAACCACGAGCACCAGAGTCAAGCATCATGAATACAGAGTTGAAGCCCTGGTCATCCTCAGAAAGCTGCTTCATCAAGATGTTAGAGAGCTTGTTGTTAACGTGTGTCCATGTGTCAATTATCTGGTTGTAACGCTCATTGTAGGTTATGAAGCCCATGTTATAGTCATTGAGGATAGCCTCAACCTTGTCATAACCCTCCTTAACAAGAGCCTCTTTCTCCTTTGGTATGATAACGTTCTCAAGGTTGAATGAAAGACAACCCTTGAACGCCATGTAGTAACCCATGTTCTTAATGTCATCAAGGAAGTCAGCTGTACGAGCCACGCCGCAGATGCTGATAACCTTGCTGATGATGTCACGGAGAGACTTCTTAGAGAGAACCTCGTTTATGTAACCAACCTCCTTAGGAACACACTCATTTACAAGCACGCGTCCTACGGTGGTGTCAATAAGTTTTGTAACTATGAGTCCGTTCTCCACATCGGTGGTTCTTACAGTGATTTTTGCGTTAAGGGAAACCTTACGCTCGTTGTAAGCAATTATAACCTCCTTTGGAGAGTAGAACTTGTAGCCCTCGCCAAGCGCACCCGGACGTGGTTTGGTCATATAGTAAAGACCAAGCACCATATCCTGTGACGGCACTGTGATAGGAGCACCGTTGGCAGGGTTCAGAATGTTGTGAGATGCAAGCATCAAAATCTGAGCCTCAAGAACGGCCTCGTTGCCAAGTGGGAGGTGTACAGCCATCTGGTCACCATCAAAGTCAGCGTTGAACGCGGTACATGCCAGTGGGTGCAGCTGGATAGCCTTGCCCTCTATCATTTTCGGCTGGAACGCCTGAATACCAAGACGGTGCAGTGTCGGAGCACGGTTCAGGAGCACTGGGTGTCCTTTTATAACGTGCTCAAGAATATCCCATACAACAGGGTCCTTGCGGTCTACAATCTTCTTTGCAGACTTAACGGTCTTTACAATGCCACGCTCTATAAGTTTGCGGATGACAAACGGTTTGTAGAGCTCTGCAGCCATATCCTTTGGAAGTCCGCACTCATGCATTCTGAGCTCAGGACCAACCACAATAACGGAACGGGCAGAGTAGTCAACACGTTTACCAAGCAAGTTCTGACGGAAACGTCCCTGCTTACCTTTCAAGCTGTCTGAAAGTGACTTGAGAGGGCGGTTAGCCTCTGCCTTAACAGCTGTAGACTTACGAGTGTTGTCAAACAGAGAGTCAACAGCCTCCTGCAGCATACGCTTCTCATTGCGGAGGATTACCTCAGGAGCCTTAATCTCAATAAGTTTCTTCAGACGGTTGTTACGTATGATAACACGGCGATAGAGGTCATTCAAGTCAGATGTGGCAAAGCGGCCACCATCAAGTGGAACAAGAGGACGCAAATCTGGTGGAATAACCGGAATAATGGTCATAATCATCCACTCAGGCTTGTTAATCTTGCTTGATGCTCTGAATGACTCTATAACCTGAAGGCGTTTGAGAGCCTCAGTCTTTCTCTGTTGAGATGTATCCTTGCTTGCCTTGTCACGCAGCTCGTAAGAGAGCTTGTCAAGGTCAAGACGCTGGAGCAGGTCATAGATTGCCTCGGCACCCATCTTGGCAACGAACTTGTTAGGGTCATTGTCCTCAAGAAGGTGATTCTCCTTTGGCAGGTTATCCATGATGTCAAGGTACTCCTCCTCAGTAAGAAGGTCACCCTGAACATAGTCTGTAAGAGTACCTGGTTGTATAACCACATACTTCTCATAGTAGATGATGGCGTCAAGCTTCTTGGTTGCAAGACCAAGAAGGTAGCCAATCTTGTTAGGAAGTGAGCGGAAATACCAGATGTGAGCTACTGGAACCACAAGCTCAATGTGTCCCATTCTTTCACGGCGCACCTTCTTCTCTGTAACCTCCACACCGCAGTGGTCGCAGACAATGCCTTTGTAGCGTATACGCTTGTACTTACCGCAGTTACATTCATAATCCTTTGTAGGACCGAATATACGCTCGCAGAAGAGACCGTCACGCTCAGGCTTGTAGGTACGGTAGTTTATGGTCTCAGGTTTTGTAACCTCGCCGTGGGACTGAGACTTTAGTTCATCAGGCGATGCAAGGCTGATAGTAATCTGTTTGAAATTGTCAGCCCTTTTCTCTTTTTCTTTATCTTTAAATGCCATAGCTCTTCTTTATTAATCCAGTTTAATACTTAGACCCAAACCTCTCAATTCGTGTAGTAACACGTTCAGTGATTCCGGTATGCCTGGTTTTGGCATTGGGTCACCCTTGACTATAGCGGTGTATGCGTCTGCACGGCCCTTGACGTCATCAGACTTGATAGTAAGAATCTCTTGTAGTATGTGGGCTGCGCCAAATGCTTCAAGAGCCCAAACCTCCATCTCACCAAAACGCTGACCACCAAACTGGGCTTTACCGCCAAGAGGCTGCTGTGTAATAAGTGAGTAAGGACCTATAGAACGTGCGTGCATCTTATCCTCAACCATGTGGCCGAGCTTAAGCATGTAGATTACACCCACAGTTGCAGGCTGGTCAAAACGCTCACCGGTGCCGCCATCGTAGAGGTAAGTCTTACCGTAGCGTGGAACGCCGGCCTTGTCAGTCCAAGTGTTAAGGTCATCAAGTGTGGCACCGTCAAAGATTGGGGTGGCGAACTTAACGCCAAGCTCTCTACCTGCCCAGCCAAGAACAGTCTCAAAAATCTGTCCAAGGTTCATACGTGATGGCACACCAAGTGGGTTAAGAACTATATCCACAGGGGTACCGTCAGCAAGGAACGGCATATCTTCACGTCTAACCACACGGCTCACAATACCCTTGTTACCGTGACGGCCCGCCATCTTGTCACCCACACGAATCTTACGCTTCTTGGCGATGTAAACCTTAGCAATCTGCATGATACCGGAAGGAAGTTCGTCACCTATTGTGAGGTTGTACTTCTGTCTCTTGAGTTTTGCGTCATACTCCTTGTATTTGCGCAGATAGTTAAGAATAACGTCACGTATAAGGTCGTTCTTGTGAACATCTGTTGTCCATTTGCTCAGCTGAACGGCTGTATAGTCAATATCCATGAGCTGCTTCTGGGTGAACTTGTTGCCCTTGGCAATAACGTCAGCTCCTAAGAAGTCCTTCACACCCTGTGAAGTCTTGCCTGCTGTAAGCTCCATGAGCTTCTTAACAAGCACCTCCTTAAGGGCTCCGACCTGGCTCTGGAACTCCTCGTCAAGCTTGGCCAACTCAGCTTTCTCCTGAGCCTTGGTCTTCTTGCCCTTCTGAACCTTGCTGAAGAGGCGTGTTCCTATTACAACACCACGGAGTGAAGGAGTGGCCTTCAGTGAAGCCTCCTTAACATCACCGGCCTTGTCACCAAATATGGCGCGCAGCAGCTTCTCCTCTGGTGATGGATCAGATTCACCCTTAGGTGTAATCTTACCAATAAGTATGTCGCCTGGCTCAATAAGAGCACCCACACGTACGATACCGTTTTCCTCAAGGTCCTTGGTGGCGTCATCGCTTACGTTAGGAATATCCCTTGTAAGCTCCTCCATACCACGCTTTGTCTCGCGAACCTCAAGAGAGTACTCGTCAACGTGAACAGATGTGAGAATATCCTCGCTTACAAGACGCTCATTGATAACAATAGCGTCCTCATAGTTGTAACCCTTCCAAGGCATGAACGCAACCTTAAGGTTCTTACCAATAGCAAGTTCACCGTTCTGGGTAGAGTAGCCCTCTGTAAGAATCTGGCCCTTTGTCACACGGTCACCCTTGTGAACTATAGGACGCATATCAATGGTTGTGCTCTGGTTAGTCTTCTGGAACTTAGAGAGTCTGTACTCCTTTACAGGAGAGTCAAACATAACAAAGAGCTCTTCATCAGTGTAATCATACTTAATCTTGATTACTGTGGCGTCAACAAACTCAATAACACCGTCTCTTTCCGCGGTAATCTGAGTTCTTGAGTCTCTGATAAGCTGGCTCTCAATACCTGTTCCCACGATAGGAGACTCTGTACGGAGCAGAGGCACAGCCTGGCGCATCATGTTAGAACCCATGAGCGCACGGTTGGCGTCATCGTGCTCAAGGAAAGGAATAAGAGCAGCCGCAATAGATGCAATCTGCTGTGGAGCCACGTCCATAAGCTCAACCTGGTCTGGATCAACCACTGGGAAGTCACTGTCCTGACGTGATTTAACCTTGTTACGTATAAAGTTGCCGTTGTCATCAAGAGGAGCGTTACCCTGGGCAATAATCTTGCCCTCCTCCTCCTCAGCGGTCATGTATATAATGTCCTCTTTCTTGAGGTCAACCTGCTTGTTAGCCACCTTACGGTATGGAGTCTCAATGAATCCAAGGTTGTCTATCTTGGCGTAAACGCAGAGAGATGAAATAAGACCAATGTTCGGACCTTCAGGAGTCTCAATAGGGCAGAGACGGCCGTAGTGAGTGTAGTGAACGTCACGTACCTCAAATCCGGCACGGTCTCTTGAAAGACCGCCAGGACCAAGGGCTGATAGACGACGCTTGTGAGTGATCTCAGCAAGCGGGTTGGTCTGATCCATGAACTGTGAAAGGGCGTTAGAACCAAAGAATGAGTTTATAACGGAAGATATTGTTCTTGCGTTGATAAGCTCAATAGGAGTGAACACCTCATTGTCACGGACGTTCATCTTCTCACGTATAGTTCTTGCCATACGTGCAAGGCCCACACCAAACTGGTTGTAGAGCTGCTCGCCCACGGTTCTTACTCTACGGTTGCTCAGGTGGTCAATATCGTCCACGTCAGCCTTTGAGTTAAGAAGCTGGATGAGGTATTGTATAATAGCTATGATGTCTTCCTTTGTAAGTACCTTAACCTCAGTAGGTATGTCCAAATGAAGCTTTTTGTTGATTCTGTAACGACCCACGTCGCCCAAATCATATCTCTTCTCAGAGAAGAAGAGGTTGTTGATAACCTCACGTGCTGATGCGTCATCAGTAGGCTCAGCATTTCTCAACTGACGGTAGATATAGTTTGTAGCCTCTTTCTCAGAGTTACTTGGGTCCTTTTGCAAAGAGTTGTAGATGACAGCATAGTCTGACTGGTTCAGGTCATCACGGTGGAGCAGAATGGTTGGAACATTTGCCTCCAGAATCTTATCGATGTCATCATCTTCAAGAACCTTCTCACGGTCTACAACCACCTCGTTACGGTCCATAGAAACCACCTCGCCGGTATCCTCGTCAACAAAATCCTCAACCCATGTTCTAAGAACACGTGCTGCAAGGGTTCTGCCTACGCACTTCTTAAGGGCGGTCTTGGAAACCTTAACCTCCTCAGCAAGGTTGAAAATCTCAAGGATGTCCTTGTCGCTCTCAAAACCTATGGCACGGAGCAGTGTGGTTACAGGTAATTTCTTCTTACGGTCAATGTAAGCGTACATTACATTGTTTATATCAGTAGTGAACTCTATCCAAGAGCCCCTGAATGGTATAATACGAGCAGAGTAGAGTTTTGTGCCGTTGGCGTGCATACTCTGACCAAAGAATACGCCTGGTGAGCGGTGCAGCTGTGATACAACCACGCGCTCAGCACCGTTGATTACAAAAGTACCCTTCTCAGTCATATATGGGATAGGACCAAGGTATACGTCTTGTATCACAGTGTCAAAGTCTTCATGATCAGGATCTGTACAGTATAATTTCAGTTTTGCCTTTAAGGGTACACTGTATGTGAGGCCCATCTCAATGCACTCAGCGATGCTGTAGCGTGGAGGGTCCACGTAGTAATCCAAAAACTCAAGGATGAAGTTATTTCTTGTGTCAGCAATAGGGAAATTCTCTGCAAACACTTTGTACAATCCTTCATTTTTTCTCTTTTCAGGAGGTGTGTCAAGTTGGAAGAAGTCCTGGAAAGACTTTAACTGAACCTCAAGAAAATCAGGGTATTCCAGCGGATTTTTTATAGAGGAGAAGTTTACTCTTTGATTATTGTTACTCATAAAGAGAATTATTAATTTGTCAACGCTATTTTTGAAAAAACATAAAAAGGTTTAGAACCTTATTGCTAAGGTTCCAAACCGTAATCTCCTGACGAGCAGGATTTTAATTACTTCAATTCAACTTCGGCACCAGCCTCTGTCAATTGCTTTTTCATGTTCTCAGCGTCGTCCTTAGAAAGACCTTCCTTGATTACAGAAGGAGCTGCGTCTACAAGATCCTTAGCCTCTTTCAGACCAAGACCTGTAAGTTCCTTTACAAGCTTAACAACTGCAAGCTTAGATGCGCCAGCTGATTTCAGCTCAACATCAAATGATGTCTTCTCCTCAGCTGCTGGTGCTGCTGCACCGCCTGCTGCTGGAGCTGCTACTGCTACAGCTGCTGCCGCTGGTTCAATACCATACTCGTCTTTAAGTATCTGAGCAAGCTCGTTAACGTCTTTTACAGTTAGGTTTACCAACTCTTCTGCAAGTTTCTTCAAATCTGCCATTGTTTTATGAATTTAATAGGTTATTACTTTTTAATTTTAATTATTCTGCTCTTTCGCCAAGAGTCTTAAGCACACCGTGAATAGTGTTGCCTCCAGATTGAAGTGCTGAAAGCACATTCTGCATAGGAGACTGGAGCATGCCGATGATCTCGCCAAGGAGCTGTTCTTTTGATTTTACTGCTATCAATGCATCCAACTGGTCTGCGCCAATATAGAAACACTCTTGCACATATGCCGCTTTAAGCTCTGGTTTGCCGCCGTTTGCTTTGTCTTTCTGCATATCCTTGATAAGGCGTGCAGGTGCGTTGGCGTTGTTGCAGAACATGATAGCGGTTGAGCCTTTAAGAGTATCGTTAAGCTGTGAATAGTCACCTTCCAACTCTTCTAATGCTTTCTTGAACAGAGTGTTCTTTACAACCATGAGCTTAACCTCGTTCTTTGCGCAGTTTCTTCTCAGAAGAGATGTGCGCTCTGCGTTAAGGCCAGAGGCGTCTGTTACATAGAAATGGCTGTATTGAGATACTGTCTCTTTCAGTGTGCTGACCAATGCTGATTTATCTTCTTTTCTCATAACGATAATTCTTTAGGTTATTCAGCTGATTTAGGGTCAATTTTAATACCCTTGCTCATAGTGCTTGAAAGATAAATACTCTTAATGTAAACACCCTTAGCGGAAGATGGTTTCAGTTTGATGATAGTAGAGATGAACTCTTTGGCGTTCTCAGCAATCTGCTCAGGAGTGAATGACACTTTACCTATAGATGTGTGAACAATACCGGTTTTATCCACCTTGAAATCAATCTTACCTTGCTTTACTTCCTTAACGGCCTTGGCTACCTCGTTGGTAACAGTACCGCTCTTTGGGTTAGGCATAAGTCCGCGAGGACCGAGAACACGACCGAGAGCACCAATCTTACCCATGATAGATGGCATGGTAATGATTACGTCAACGTCTGTCCAACCGCCCTTTATCTTTTCAATATATTCCTCAAGACCGACATAGTCTGCACCTGCTGCCTTTGCAGCCTCTGCAACGTCGGGTGTACACAATGCAAGTACCCTTACAGTCTTACCTGTACCGTTTGGAAGAGAAACCACACCTCTGACCATCTGGTTTGACTTACGTGGGTCAATACCCAGACGTACGTCGATGTCAACAGATGCGTCAAATTTGGTGGTTGTAATCTCTTTAACTAGGGCAGAAGCTTCTGCAAGTGAATAGCTCTTACCTGTTTCAACTTTAGAAGCAACTTCTTTCTGTTTTTTTGTCAGTTTACTCATAATTAAAAACACGATAAAAGATTAAACATTTGCAGGGAACTCACCTTTAACGGTGATACCCATACTTCTGGCTGTTCCAGCTACCATTCTCATCGCAGACTCAAGTGTAAAACAATTCAAGTCAGGCATCTTGTCTGTGGCAATAGCCTTTACCTGATCCCAGGTAACCTCAGAGATTTTCTTACGGTTTGGCTCAGCGGAACCTGATTTCTGCTTTGTAGCCTCAAGTAGCTGAATTGCTACAGGAGGAGTCTTAACAATGAAATCAAATGACTTGTCAGTGTAATATGTGATTACAACTGGCAATACCTTTCCGGCTTTGTCCTGGGTCTTAGCATTGAATTGTTTGCAAAAGTCCATGATGTTGATACCCTTGGAACCCAAGGCAGGACCAATTGGAGGAGCAGGATTCGCAGCTCCGCCTTTGACTTGCAATTTGATCTGTCCAGCAATTTCTTTTGCCATAATATCAAATACTAAACGTTAATAAAAAATATGTGAAAGAGGGACAATTGAAGCGTAACCTTATTGTTCCTTTTCAACTTGCATAAAACTAAGTTCAAGCGGTGTTTTGCGCCCGAATATCATAACCATAACCTTGAGCTTCTTCTTCTCATTGTTAACCTCTTCAATGGTTCCTGAGAAGTTGTTGAAAGGTCCTGAAATAACCTTTACGGTTTCGCCCACGTAGTAAGGTACTATAAGCTCCTCTTCCTTCTCCTGTGTCTGGTCAATGGTTCCCAAGATCCTGTTGACCTCATAAGAGCGTAGAGGTACAGCCTTACCGTCCTTGCCGCCAAGATAGCCCAGCACGTTAGGTATGTTGCGGATAATACCCACAACCTCACCCTCAAGCTTAGCCTCAATCAGCACATAGCCCGGCAGATAGCTGCGTTCTTTAACTACCTTCTTACCGTTGCGTACCTGATAGACTTTTTCAGTTGGAATCAGTACCTGTGAAACGTGACTTGCCACAACGGGATTTCTCTTCTGCTCCGCTTCAATATATTCACGGACCTTGTTTTCCTTCCCGCTAATGGCCTTAACCACGTACCATTGCTTTTCAGATTTCTCTGCCATTGCTGACTCCTCCTTCTTAAGCTAAAAGACCGTAAACAAACTTCATGATCTCTTCAAAGCCAAGGTCTATTAACCATATAATGAGTGATGTGATAAGGGAAGCAACTAATACTATCACTGCACTATTGGTCAACTCTGACATAGATGGCCATGTAGTCTTATGAACGAGTTCGTTGTAAGATTCTTTGCAATAATTAACTATATTCATAGTGTCATATATTTTAGCACGGGTCGAGAGGCTCGAACTCCCGACACCTGGTTTTGGAGACCAGTGCTCTACCAACTGAGCTAGACCCGTATAACCATTACCTCTAAACATCCCAGTTGGTAGAGCACCACCTTAATGATGCTCTTGGCAACTGAGCTAGACCCGTAAAACTCCGCCCTAATAAAGAGCGGAGTGGTTATTAGTTATTAGAGGATTGCTGTGATCTGACCAGAACCTACTGTTCTACCACCCTCACGGATAGCGAAACG
>JAEEGL012850409.1_pt1 | contig 20890 bp, 7 predicted proteins | sample 9134231 | NCBI WGS metagenome assembly JAEEGL01 (sample SAMN16246548, study PRJNA631951) | gut metagenome | biome: gut microbiome; feature: rumen; material: fiber-attached | host: Bos | place: Iran: Karaj | collected 2018-10
ATATGGCAAAACATGGTGGAGTCTTTATGACTAACGTTGATGGCTATACCGCCAGCAACACCGTACCTTCCGAGAACATCGGTGGTCTTTTGTTCGATATTGGTAGGCGCGAGAATCCGTTCTCAGGATACCCTGTTGCTCAGGCCAAGCTTGGTAATCGCCAGGTAGTTGAAATCAACTCTCTGGAAGATGCTGTTCAGCTTGGTATTGAGGAAAATGGTCTCCTGGGCGGTGTTGCTTACTACCATATCGAGAAATTCTTCGCCCTTGCAGGATCTGGCCAGCGTCTATTTATCATGTTCGCTGACTGTACCTCGAACTTCAATGCTATCGAGGACATGCAGACTGCCGCCAAGGGTCTGTGCTTCCACATTGGTCTTTGGACTGAGCAGGAGCTGTTCACCAAGGTGAATGATGACTATCGCCTCAATTCATGGGTAGCCTCTGTAGAGACTGTCTGTGAGAAGCTGGGCGGTCGCATCAAGAAGCAGGGTGAGAACTACGTCAACTATGACGGAAACGCACAGGTTGTCGTAGTGATCAATGCTAACCCAGGCTACATCACCGATGGCCAGTCAGCTATCAAAGAGATTGACCTCACGAAGCTTCCGAATGCTATCAGCTCTTGTCCTTATGTGGCTATTTCACTGGGTCAGGAGAGTTCTGATGATGTTCATACGATGCAGCTTCATAACCACAACCAGTGCCCCGTTGGTAACATCGGTATGGCTCTTGGCGTTTTGGCTGTTGCTCCTGTGCAGCACTCTATCGGTTATGTGGCTAATTACAACTTGTTCGCTGCCTGTCAGTCTGCTGAGCTTGGTTTCGGTAACCTCACTACTACTGGTGAGGGTGCTCAGATTGCTTGGGCTGCAACTGCATCGTTCACTCACATCGACACTCTCACATACACAAAGCGTAACACCCAGATTATCCAGAAGGGTTATATTATGCTGACCAACTACGATGGCTATGAGAATGGCATCTATTTCAGCGGTGACACCACCCTGAGCGACGGTGACTTCCGTACTATCGCCCGTTGCCGCACAATGGCCAAGGCCCGCCGTCTGGTTCGTATGGCTCTGTTGCCTTATGTGAATGCCCCTGTACAGGTGAACGCATCCACCGGACTACTTTCAGCGTCTCAGATCACTACGTTCAAGAACCTCATCGCCAGTGCTCTTGACACTGGAATGGTGAACCCTGGAAGCTCTGTCTCTCAGATCAGTGGGCGTACTGTCAACATTGACGCTAACCAGAATGTGTTGAAGAATGACGAGCTCATTATTGACTTTGGTATCGTTCCTGTAGGTACGACAACCATCATCAATGTGACTGAGCACTTCACCACCAGCACACAAGCGTAATCAATTAAAAAAGTAGAAAGAATATGGCACAGATTAATCATGTTGCATGTAGCTGGAGTATGATAGAGCTCCAGGCTCCTGCTTTGGGTGAAGACATCTTCGTGAACTGTACCGCAATCAACTGGAATGCGGCCCGTACCGTTGAGACCAATTACGGTCTTGGCGGTCAGCCACGTTCTCGCGGTTTCGGTAACAATGAGCTGAGTGCGTCTATCACTCTTGACGTGGCAACGATGATCATGCTCCGCAATCTCGACAGCAACACAGGAAAGACCCTGATGTCGCTTGGAGAATTCGACCTCATCGTCAGCTGGATCAGTGACATCATGCAGAACACTCCTGAGGAGGCCGTTACGTTGGCTGGATGCTTCTTCTCTGAAGACGGCATGGAGGCCAATCAGAACGATACGAACATCACCAAGCAGTACGACTTGCATCCGTTCCGTATCTTCACGGATTCTTCAGCACAGACTGACCGCTCTGCCGAGCTTTATGCTGGCAACTAACCACGACGGTTTATGTTTGGTAGTTTGGACGGAAGGCACTCAAATCGGGTGCCTTCTTTTATTTTGTACCCCATTTAATCAACCTCCATATTTTCACCTATTCTATTTATAAACGACAACAAACATCAAACCGTTTTTAAAAAATTGTACAATTATGGCAGAAAACAATGAGTTGATTCTCACTCCAGAACTGGAGGAGACCATTAAGGCAAAGTGTGAGGCAATTAAGGCTAAGCAGCCCAGTATCAAACGTGTCATTCCCGTCGTTGTGGAGGGTAATGTAGATGATGGCGAGAAGCCATTCTATGTAGCCTACATGAAACACCCTGACATGAAGGCATTCTCGAAGTTCATGATGACCAACAGTGCCAACAGTATCATCGCCCAGAAGAATCTGGCCAAGGACTGTTTCATTGACGGTGACAAGGAGCTTCTGGATGACGATGACCTGTTCCTGATGGGTCTGATGCCAAACCTCAATGTGCTTATTGAGGCACGTAATACGAAGATCGTAAATTTATCGAAAGCCTAAAGGTCGGCGATGGCGACATCGATGCTTTTAGGCAAAGGTACATTTTGATCGCGCATTACTTTCCAGGTATCAATCTTGACGAATTGGATGAATGGGGGTTTGCATTCTGGAGCGAAAATGCCCAGTGGATGCACTCTCAGCAAATTCTGATTCAACAAGCAAACATGATGGGAATGTTGGGAGGAGGTGGTGGAGCACCGAAACAGCAATCGGCACCGAGATCTCCTGGACGATGAAAAAGGCCCACTGCATTAACTTGTAGTGGGTTATTTTTATCTATTTAATAGAAAACGATTATGGCTGGTATTAATAGATTCACGATAGATTCTCAGAAGAGTAATCAGATTACCGGGATTTTTAACGAAACCGTGTGTGGACTTGTGTTCGATATTTCGAAACGGAGCAATGTGTTTGGCAATTTCCCATTAGCACGTCAGCATTACGAAAGCGGAAGGATTTGTGAGCTAACAAGTATGGACGATGTGATTGCGTCTGGAATCACCGAGAACGGAATCATGAATGGTGTTCCATATTATCATCTGAAGCATTTCTTCACGATGGCTTCAAAAGATACGTCCCCACACTCAATATATGTTGTTTTTGAGAATTGCAGTTCGAATTTCCAGGTGTTTAATCGGATGATGCAAGTTACAAATAAGAAAATATATCAGTTTGGCCTTTGGACTGAGAAAGATATATTCGCATATTATGGTGACGAGCTGATTTCGCCATTATTGACACAATTGGATGAAGATTTGTTCTCATATAAAAGTGAGGCTCCAGAATCAGAAGACTATGATCTGGATATTCCGTTTAATGTATTTGTGTGTGCAAATCCAACAAGAACACAATTGATTGATACTGTTGTATATTTAACAGATAAACAAGGCGCAAGACTTAAAAAGGAAGACGGTGGGTATCTTCTTGCAAATATATTGCCTAATAATCAGACATTTGATTACAGGACGCTCCCAAACATTACCAAATACAATATACCAGGTTTATCTGTATTACTTGGCCAGGAAAGGAGCGATGCTGTACATGCCATGCAGAACAAAAACGTCAACCAGACTCCAGTAGGTTGCATTGGTGCAGCTCTTGGTGTAATGACATTGTGCCCAGTAGAATATTGCTTGGCAGACAACTATCTATTTAGTTTGCGAGATATTATTCCTGAAGCAGAACTTGGTTTTGGAAATGACTATACTCCAATACAAAAATTAGGGTATATCCGAAGAAATGCCTTGGATGCATCTGGATATATATTTTTGACTGATAAGGACGGATATGTCGGAGAAACATTTTTTTCGAGTGATAAGACTCTTGGGAACCGCGATTATTGTACTTTGGTTAGGTGCCGCACTATCAATAAAGTACAGAGAATTGTGCGGAATATATTGATAAGCTATGCCAATGGAGCAGTAAAAGTCAATCCAGAAACAGGTACTATATCACAGACACTCGCAAAGGCAATTCAGAATGACATCTATAAGGAAATTGACGCATATATGGGAATCAGCAGTAGTCTAAAAGGTGCAGCCCAACTTGATTTCCGATATGTGAATATACCACTTGAACAGGATCTCCAGAACAATACTTTGTTAAAAGTAGAGGTTGAAATAAAACCTGGAAATCATGTTGAAAGCATTAAATTCGTAGCTGAAACAACAACTTCTTGACATTTTTTGATATAGATTATTGATTTTTGTGCAGGCGTAATTGTGAAATTGCGCCTGTTTTAGTTGACGCGCTGCCTTCTTAGTGGCTATTTAAAATAAAAGTAAGTTATGGCAGATGTAAAGCAATATATTGTTGAGTATCTTGTACAAGCGAACGTCCAGAATGCCGTTCAGAACCTGAGTGGTCTGACTGGAATGATGGAGGAGTTCCAAGCCAAATATGGTGCTGGTCTAAGACAGTCAAGCGTAGCAGCTGACCGAATTCTTAAATCGGCAAAGAACCTTGGCAAAAACCTTGGTAAGCAATTGGATATGTCTGGTCCCATTGCCCAGATGCAGGCTTTCCAAGGACAGTTGATTTCAACATTTAATGGTGCTCATAAGGTTATCAGCTCAATGTTTGCTGGTGACATGAATGCCATGAATAAGGCCATCAATGGATTGGCTACAAGTGGTTTCAGAAGCGAACAAGCCATGAAGCGTATTCGTGGTGAGGCTAAGGGAACCAGTCAGGAACTTCGCGGTCTTGCAAGGGAAATGAAGGAAAGCCAGCAGTCCTTCAACACTCTTAGTAGCTTTATGCAGCGTCTTGGCAATGCCAAAGTCGGCAAGGGAGATAAAGCTAAGTGGAGTAAGGCTGCTTTAAAGTCCTTTACTGAAGATGAGCAGAAGATGATTGCCAAGATCGGCAACGACAAAAGTTGGATGGGTGTTTCCGGCCAGCGTCTTGAAAAAATCTTCAGTAACTTTGACGAAGAACTCAAAAAACGAATTGCAAGACAAGCTGCTGCCAAGAAAGCTTACGAAGACTATAGAGCAAAGAACGGCACTACCACAACAACAGCTTCAACTGTAGGTGCTATTACTGGCAATCCTCTTCTCATGTCTTCTGAGGAGATGGATAAAAAAGTTGCATCAACTCGCAAGATGGTTCGTTCGATGAGTAAGCTCATCGCAGAACAAAAGGGCAAGCCAAAAGTAATTACCTATACAGCCACTCTCAATATTGAGGATGCCGTTGCAAAGTTAAATACTCTTCAGGAGCAGTTTACAAAATTGCAGTCAATGGCAAATATCAGCGTCCGTGTTCGTGGTGCTGGTGCTGCCAAGGGATTCAAGGGGTATCTTGATGACATTAATAAAGGTGTCAAGGATCTCCAGACTACACTTTCGACTGTTGCAACCACACCGGCAAAGAAAGCACCAAAAGCAAAGAAAATAGGCAAAAATGAAGCTGTTGAGATACCAGCCAAACTTGTCTATAACACAACGGACTTGAAGGGCAGATTGAGTAAAATGAAGCTCACTGTCCCAGTTACTCTTGTACCTACTCTTGGTGACAAGGCTACAAAAGCAAAGAATCTGGAAGCATTCAAAACAAAGATACCTCCAGTAAAAATAAAGGTAGACCTCAAACAAGCCAGAGCTAAGTTTGATGAGTTTATCGCGCATATCCAGAAATTCCGCAATCAAACCATTAATTTGAACGCCACTGCCGGTTCACGTTATCGGACTGGTAGAAATGGAGGTGGAACTACTGTACAGCCGCCAGGTGGAGGTGTCGGTGGTACAACAACACAGCCTTCAACTGGAAGAAAGGGGCCCGTCGGTCAGCGTACTTATGGACGTGGACGCGGATTCTCCACATATCCATTAGTGGGTAACACCTCATTCGGAGTACAGACACCAGCATTCGTCGGTATGGCGAAGGGTATGGTTGGTATGATGGGTATCGGTGCTGCATTTGGTCTTATCGGTGATGCCATGAGGCAGGCTGTTGAGTACCAAAACACAATGGCTTCTGTAAAGGCAATTCTGGAATCAAACCAAAAACTTACAGGATATACGCCAGCCAGCTTCCGTGCTATGGAGAATAATATCCGTAGAGTCGGTATGGATACCAAATTTACGGCTCCTGAAGTTGCCGGTGCTGCAAGATTCATGGCTATGGCTGGTCTCTCCGTTGACCAGATCAACAATTCGATTCGTCCTATTGCAGATGTGGCCCTGATTGGTGACAATGACCTTCAGACTACAGCTGACAAAATCACGAATATCCAGACAGCATTTGGGCTTGGCAAGGATCCAAGGCAAATGAGAAAGCTTGCTGATAACCTCACAACAACATTTACGCGGTTCAATACCGACATGATGATGACAGCCGAGGCTATGCAGTATGCGGCTCCTATTGCCAGTGCTGCTGGTCTTGGTATTGAGGAAACGCTTGCTATGATTGGCGTTATGGGTAATGCCGGTATCCAGTCTTCAATGGCTGGTACTACACTTCGTATGGCACTCCAGAACGTCATCAATCCAAACAAGAAGCAGAAGAAGCTCTGGGATGCTATGGGTATCCAGCGTTTCAACAAAGATGGCAGTGTTCGTAATATTGTGGATGTCCTTAGTGATTTGTCTGAGCATTCCGATGACAAGAACCTTGTTAAGTTGGTATCCAATATGTTCCGTGTAACATCAATGGCTGGTGTTACTCAGATCATCCGCAACTTGGAAAAAGTGAAGGCTACAAGGGATGATATGAAATTTGGTCTTGACAGTGGAATATCAGAACGCCTTTCTTTGGAGAAGCAAAACACAGTTGCCGGTCTTTGGGCTCAGGTAACTTCTGCATTTACTGAGGATAACGTCCAGATGTTTGAGAAGTTCCAGGGTTCGTTGAAAGAGATGCTGATCAGTATAAGGGATTATCTGAAGACTCCAGAAGCAGCTGAAAACCTCAATAACATCATGGAGCTTGTTAAGACGATGGGTAGCGCATTTGGTACTGTCGCAAAGATTTGGCTTGACATCTATAATACGTTCCCTGGAGCTGTTAAGGCCATGATGGTAATGCAATTTGCACTTAACCAAATCGGTTTGTTGTTGAATCCATTCATCGGTTTGTATCGTGTTCTCAGGAATATGGGGCTTGCTCTTGGTGCCATTGGAGCTGGAAATGCAGTTGCTGGTGCAGCAAGTGGCGCAGTTGGCCTAAGAGGTGCTTTTGCCGCCGCTAAAGCTGCCGGTTCGTTTGGTGCTATAGGTTCTATGGCTGGTGGTGCCATGACTGGACTTGGAACTGCAATTGGTGGTATTGCCGGAGCTGTTGTAAGCCCAGTTGGTCTCGCTATATTGGGAATTGCCACAACAGTTGGACTTATTTACAAAGATATTAAGGATAAGGACAATGCTGTCAAGAAATTCAATGAAAAGGCCAAAGAAACACAGAGTATAAGGGATAATGCAAGTGGTATTATCAACAATACTTTGACTGACAATATGCTGGAACTTGGAACAAAAACAGGTTCTATCGTAAATGTCGGCCAGATTATGAACGAAAAGGGTAAGCCTGTTGTTGGAAGAAAATGGATTAGTAATCCAATGTTCCGTCATACCAGGGGTTATTCCCAATTATTTGATGCCGACATGATGAAACATGCTCCGTTAGAGTATGTCAAATCAATATATGACCAATTTGTTGCTCCCGCAACTGGTGGTTCGTATTCATTTGAGAATTTCAGAAGAGACGCAGGCTTTGGTGTTCCGCAAAACATGGGTAAGGTAGGGTATATCACAAATAGCACCAAGAACGCCCAGGCAATAGCAGCAAGATACGCAATGACAATGGATGCTGTCAATTCATCAGACTATACTGGTGCAAGAGACAGAATCTTGAAATTGTTTGGTAGGGCCGCTTCTATTGAAGACAAAGACAAGCGTATCGAAGCGTTTAAGAACGCCAGAACCAGTGCCATGAAAATTATTGATGCGTATCGCCCTGGAAGCAACAATGAGAGCATCAGAAACATGACTGGTGAGCAAATTGGCAACATGTCTGCCGCCAGACGTTATAACAGTTTTGAATTCAAATACGCCATTGTTGAAAACCTCACCGATATGCTGAATGGTGAGGACAATCCAATCATGCAGAAATATCTGGCTATTGAACAGCTTGACCAACTCGCTGATAATGAGGTTGCGAAACGTGTTTATTGGTTACAGAGGTCTGTAGGCGGTATTACATTTACCGGTATCAATATGGAAGACCAAATGGTTCAGTTGAATCTCCAGATTCATGATGGCCAATTGAGCTTCCAAGAATACCTTGCCAAAATCCAGGCATTCAAATTAAAAGTCAGTGATACAGTAGGTTCGTTCTTGTTGTTGTCGTTACAGGCAGCTAAACTTGCCGCTGCAAATGGTGACCTTCCAGAAGGTGTTACAATTGATAGTCTGGGCGCAAATATGGGTGGTTTCAGTGTTGGCTCAAAACTATCTAAGGAACAGTCACAATGGCTTAAGGAAAAGGGTCAAGCGTATGCTCTTGAAAATGGTATTGACCCAGCTCAGTTTAGCCTTACCAATGGCAGCAAGTCAAAGCAAAAGAAAGACATCGACGCTGTTGTTTCATGGTATAGAAAACGCATGGGTCTTAACTTCGAAGACACCAATAAAGGCAATGGTGGAAACAATGGAAAAACAAATCCATTGACCAACAATAACGGTGGCAATAATAGAAGCACTAACCCATATCAGATAGACCAATCTGGATACAAGAATCAGTATCAGCGTCCAACAGCACGTCCTACACAGATTGTCTTTAATATTGAGAATCTGTGCAATTTCGACAAAAACGAATTCTTAACTGCCGACGAGAAGGAAGTTGCCAACCAGATTATGCCGAGAGTGATTCATGCGGTCACTCAGGCTGTTGCAACAGCACAGACGCAAATTGGCGCAATGCCAGATGCCGGTAATGGAAGTCAAGTATAATCAAAAATTAAAAATATGAATTTTTTCGGAAATCTTGGATACAATGTCTCAAATGGAGTTGCTACCAGTGCTATGAGCATGGGTAATAACTGGCTGCAAGGTGTTCTTGGTGTCACTGGAATGCGTACCGGCCAGCATATTGAATATTACTATAACTATCAGCCTGGTGCCAATTTCATATTGACTCATACAGCACCTATTCTGAGAGCTGCTGCCCAGTATGCAAAAGAATATGCTATGAAGGAATTGAAGAAGTTCCTTAAAGGCAAAACACAAGGTGCTGAGGGTTCTGCATGGACTGTTCTTATTGAGGATTATGCGAACAAAGTCAGAGAAAAGCATTATGGTATGCTTCAGGTGAATCGTGATGGCGGTGGTCAGGATTTCATACCAGCAGTCAATAATTATGGCGAATATTGCCCAGAAGCATTTGTTATGGGCATCAAATTGCAGGACCCCATCAGTTATAAGATGAACAAAAGAATGCGTGGTGGGAAGCAAATGGGTGTCGGCGCAATAGGCGTGAAGTCACAAGAAAGCCAATCTGTCAACATTCCAGCAACAACTGATATGCTGGTGTGGTTTGATCCCGTAGCTATTCCCCAAATTAATTCGGATAAGAATGTTTTGTTGACCCCAGTTCAGGGCCGCGATTATACTCGAAAGGAAATTATTGGCAATGGTGATGTCAAATTCTCCGTAAGTGGCAAAATGGTTTCTGGTGTTCCTGGTGTCTATCCTGAAGCTGAAGTTGAGAAATTCAAGAAAATTATGGATTACAAGGGCATTGTCTACTGTAATCATTATATTCTCGATATTCTTGGTATTGACAAGTTCATTATCACAGGGTGGTCGCTTAATCCTCGTCAAGGATTTGCGGACAACACTCAGGACTACACATTCTCTGCTGTTGGTGTAATGCCAGACAAAGAAACTAAGATAGAAGCAGACACCATCAATATCATCGACTACAGTATTCAGGAGGCTGAAAAGAAAGAGCGCAGCATGTGGGCACAGCTTGTTCAAAAGAAATTAGAAGGTTTGCAGAATGGTGCTCTTGACACTATAAACAAAGCAGCTGATCAGGGTATTAATAGTTTAATTGGATTGATGTAATGGCAAACGATAAAGGAGTTGAAACTGCCCAGGGTATCATAAATGGGTACGAAACCCCAAAAATGGGTATCGGTATGCGCCACACCGGAAAAGAACGTTTTCTTGAAGGTGATGACGCTCAGAAGTATGTTGACCAGGCACCAGACATTCTTGTGTGTCAGATTAAGATCTGGAACCCAGCAGAAAAGGGAATTCAGCCAGCACCTGCCAAAGGAGAATGCAAAATGGTTCTCCATGAAGTTGAGTCCTTAGTAGTCAACAGCTCATATAAAAACGTGATCAGTACGGCATCTATCGTTATACCAAGAGGCTCTATCATCAAAAAGGTCATTACAAGTGCTTCAATTAATAGAAACACTGAGGGTCAGGACAATCAAATCGCAACTGACATGAATTCCGAGAGCCCAGATGCAACGGTTGATAATGACAAGAGTTCGGATTCAAATAAAGTTGGAGATACCTCATTATATGAGCCAGACCATGTAAACGAAATGGGGCTGCTTCTGACAACCACAACAGAAAGTGGCGCACCCGTTTCTCCAAGTATGTTCTCAAATGGTGACCGTATAGAAATCCGTTGTGGATATACACAAGATCCTATTGTTGCTGAAAAAATAGATGAGTACGAAAACCACAAGTGTCTGAATCTTGTGTTTTCTGGTTATATTACTGGTATATCTCCACAATCACCAATTGAATTAAGGTGTGAAGATTTAGCTTATGTATTTCGCACAGTTAGTTGTGAAGACATTCTTTCTAAGGGAAATCGCAAAGTTATGGATTTCTTTGATGAAGGCGGGAAATATAATTGGCTCAAAGGAACTGGTATCGAACTGCATCCAGATGTAAAACAGCAAGACATCAATGTCGGTGTGGTTAATGTTACTCACCATATCACTGTTGCGGATGTTCTTAATGAATGGTCTAAAAGTGGTCTTGTGTGTTTTATGCGTCGCTGTGATGATGGAATTTTCAGGCTCTCAATTGGCAGGACATACATGAGTACGACTGCAACAGATACCGCCGATTCAATTATGTACCACCCAGACGGAAGTGGTATTCCTGTGATTTATTCTGACTGGGATATTGCGGATGATAATTTGTCAATCATGGAAGTTGACAAGAAATTCGTCATTATTGATGCTGAGGGCTGGAAAGTGGAGAACGGTCAGAACTACCATTGTAAATTCTCTCTCAGATTAAATCCTGAATGGTCACCACAAAATAACAGTGTTGAAAAATATCAGTTCATCAATGATAAGGATTGGACGAGTAATCGAAAGGGGAAGCGCAAGAAAGGCTCTAAAGAACCCGTTCAAAATAAAGTTGCGGATCTGAAGAATTATTCCAGATACCCATATATGGCAAAGAAATGGGGTTTGTCAAAAGACGAATTGAAACGCGAGGCCATTGAATATTACGAGAATTTCAATCCAAGTGGAGTGTCTGGAAAGCTTACTATATTTGGTGGACGTGACATTGTTCCCACAACCATTATTGCATTCGTTGACTATAGGCAGCCAGCTCGACAAGGATTTTATGTTGTCGAAGAAGTCAATACGAAATTTGGTGTGCATGGCTACAGACAAGAAATAACCATGCCTTATAGAATCAAGATTTTCGAAAACGTAAAAATCATCAAATAATGTTTGAAGGAGAATTTTTAGGAGAGGCAAGGAAAATTGCTGAAGGCATACAAAACATTGCTGGTAAGAGGCTTCTTGACAAGCATGGCAATCCACTGTATTCAGGAAGGATTGTCGGATATGTGTGTAACGTCTATCCGGAAGGAGATGAATGGGAGGGCACCATTGATGTTCAAGAATTCAACAAGAACTATGATGATGAAAGTGCCGACGTTGGACTTCATGAACACGTCAGGATCTCAGCTATTCAAAATAATAAATCTGGTGTACTTTTGGTGCCCCAATTGTATTCTGAAGTTGTTATTGTTCAAGACCCGACATCCCAGGAAGAATATGTAATTTCCTTTTCTCATGTTGATGTAATTCAGATGAATTCACACCAGAGGGCCAGTATAGGTGTTACTGAAACAGAAGAGTTCGTTGAAGATCAGGATGACGATAAGGATTTTGATAATCTCGAAAAAACTGGAAGTTCATCACATACTTACTACGATAAGGATTCTATCACGGATATTGTCACCGAACACGATAAAGAAGGCGATGATGAGACCAAGGCGCAAGATGGCACGGTTTCAAGAAAGGTGACTAAAGATAAGATTGTAGAGCAAATCGGAGAAAAAACAACCATTACTACAGAAAACACCAAGCGAACACTCCAGATTGGTGATAACTTGACTATTGAAATGGATGGGTCGGGAAAAATTGACATAAACGCCAATGGAACGACCATAACTATTGATAGTAAAGGGCAGTCCACTAAAATCGGTGGTTCTGACAGTGCCCAGATTACGGTTGACAGCGGTGGAAATGTGATAGTTGGAGCGACTGATGACAATGCTGTTCTCTTCACTGAATTGCAAAAACTACTCAGTAAACTATTCAATTATCTCGCAACTGCTATGACGGCCACACAAATAGGTCCTCAGCCGCTTTCTACAGGCCCTCAAATCGGAGCCCTTTCAGGTGAGTTACCAAACATAATGTCGAAGAAAGTAAAAATAGCAAAATAATGGCAGCAGAAGAATTCAAGAAGGGTTCGACAAAGGACTCGTTGATGAAGAGCATTCTGGAGAGTGCCCTTAACACCCTTATAAGTGCAGATGTTCATCATAATTATGTGATGAGCGGTTCCAGTGTGGAAAATCCGAAGTTTACTGAGACAGGACAATCCCTTTATGAGAAAATGCAAAAGGGTGTCGGCGATGTCGCAAATACAATTGGTGATGCTATTGCCGGTGAGCAGTCTGGTGGTGTTATTGGTCAAAATGATGGGATTTTCTTGTTTGATGAAGCAAATGAGAAAAAATACAGAGTCCCATTTAAGACACTTGCTGCCCTTCTTGTTGCAGAAGCTGTTCAGGGAGCCGGTGGTGATGGAGCACTTTTGACGGCAACTAACCTTTGGACTTTGCTGAGCGCAGATTCTGATTTTCAGATTGATATTTCCCATTTGAGGGATGCACTGGAGGGTTATCTGACTGCTGAAAGTATGCAGGGTCTTTTCAGAGATCACGGCTCAGACGCATACCTTTCCAAGATATTCGATGACGAAGCTCTTGGAATGATTACTTTCTTGGCTGGATTAAAATCAAACGGTGTCGCATATCTGATGAAGGGCCTGCAAATTGGTCTTTATCAAACAGGTATTACTGGCATTGGTGCTAAGATTGATGAATTCGGTAATGGTGAATTCGAAAGCCTTATCATCAGGAGATTCTTGGAAGTTCCTGAATTAAGATATAATCGAGTAGAAGTTTTGGCTGGTGACTCTTGGAGAGCACCTGGTGGCGGCATCATCGAGTCTGTTGTTGTCAATGATGATGGCCTTACTGGAACCATTACTCTGAAACTCGAAGAAGGAGAAGTTGGAAATATCCAGGTGGATGACATCTGTATGGGTATCTTCCATGATTACAATAATGCCAGTGTCAATGAAACCGAAACAACGGATGACGGATTTGGTAACAGGACTTTTGCTGGATTCTGTACATCTTATTTCCGTGTCACCAGTGTTACAGACATAACTGAAGTGGATAATGTGAAATACTATAAGAAAGTATTCACTTATGCATTGCGTCCAGTTAGCACCCGTTGGAATAAGCAGTTGCATCCGCAGGAATTCATGACCTTTGTGGCATACGGTAACTTCACGAAGACTGATCGCCAGAACGCCACATACATGACTCCAGCATATACCCGTATGTTGCGTGGCCAGAATACCTGGGAATTCTCGTTTGAGAATATCGGTATGCAATTCGGAGACCTTTCTATTCTTGCAAACTTTGACACGCAGGATCATCCGAATCCAAGAGCCCGTGAAGCATCTACATATCTCTTCTATATTGATGGTGATATTATGCACACAGGTATATTGAGACAGGTGGATTCTCATGGACGAGACATTATTGATTACTACGACCAGGGAGAATGGGACCCGAATACCGAATATTTCTATAAAGATCGTGTATATTGGAACGGATCTCTATGGCTCCTTGTCAAAGAGGACGATATAGATGAGCATGGCGTTCATCATGGCGTGATTGGAAGTGAGCCCAGTCTTGATAATCCGAATTGGTTGGCTGTTGTATATGCCCAGACTATTCAGTCAATGGGACACTGGGAATCCTCAAAAACGCCGTATCCAGCGCAGTCTATCGTGAATCTTGGCGGTATTTTGTATCTGAGCAATAAGCAAACATCCAATCCACCAAGAGGACTGCTGATGTTTACGGAATCTGGTGTAAACAAGTATGCAAAAACAAAAGAAGGATTCTATATCTTTGCAGACACCAATTCAAAGAATATCAGTGATGATTGGAATTTACTCATTGATTTGGAAGAGGCTGTTCAGGGTGAGGACGCAATCTATATTAACCTGACCAATGACTCCGACTCCATCATTACCGATATTAATGGTGTGATAGCTCCAGGCACTGTGTATCCAACCACCAAGGCACAATTGTATCGAGGTAGTGTTCAGATTACATCTGGTATTACATGGGGTGTTTCTGCTGATGGGTGTTCTGCCACGATTGCTCCTGAGAGCGGAACTGTTGTGACATCGAACATGACCAAAGATAAGGCCGTTGTCACTATCAGCGCAACATATAATAATTATACATACACCAAACTCTTTACGTTCAGTAAACTGTTTGGTGCTAACAAGTATATACTGGAACCGTCTGCCGATGTAATTAAATTTGACCCGAACGCAAATGACGGCCAAGGACTGTTTGAACCTCAGGTACTTGTTGTACGTGCTTACTGTATCAAAAATGGTGAACGTAAAGAAATCACTTCGACAAGTAATCTTGGATTTATCAAATTCAATAACCAGACTTATTATTCTGGGATGTCGGTTAACACAAATTCAATGTCTGCATTTACAAATGGCAGATTGAAGTTTGAGTTATTTGACAACTCTTCTGAACCCAAACTTGGTGACATGGAAGAGATACCATTGGTTCAGGACGGTATCAATGGTGTTGGTTCTGTTACTATAAATCTAACGAATGACACCGATGCCATTTGTACAGATTCGGATGGAAACATCGCAGAAAATGAGGAATATCCGACTACTACGGCTGAATTGTATTATCAGTTGACAAAGGTTCCTAATGAACAAATCAGTTGGAATTGTAGTGGAAATGGTTGTGATGCCATCATTGACGAAAATGGTGTTGTCACAACATCAAATATGACCACTGATGTAGCTGTTGTTACTATTATTGGCTCTTTCCAGGGTCACTCATATATTAAGACATTCACATTCAGAAAACTGTTTGGTCAGGAAAAATATTATTTACAGACCAGTGTTAATACGATTGTTCGTGACAAACTTGGCAATTACAATCCCAATAGCATTACTGTTAGGGCCTTCTGCAAGCGTTTTGGTGAAGACCCAGTTGAATGTACGAGTGCTCTCAATATAGCTAAGATCGTATATGCAGGGCAACAGGCCCCGCAATACTCGCCAGTCACTGTTATTATACAGAACGATACATTTACTGACAGGCATCTTGTCTTTACATTGATAGACAATGATGGGCGTATTCAAGATACCGAGGATGTTCCTTTGGTTACAGATGGCCGCGACGGTCAGGATGGTCGTGACGGTAAGGATTTGACTATCAAGGGTCACTGGGATTCTGAAGAAAGCTATGTTGTTGGCGATATTGTCCGTTTAGGAGAGGTCCTTTACAGCTGTATTGTTGACAATACCAATAAACCACCTCACGCTATTCTGAAAGATGGCGGTGACGGTAAATACCTCAAAGACGAAAACGACATGTATATCCTTTGCGGTGATGAAGAGGACACTATCAATTGGATGTATTATGTTAGGGATGGACGTGATGGTATTGACGGTGAAGATGGTAAGGATGGCCGAGACGGACAAGACGGAGACACACCAGTTTTCATCAATCTTACAAATGACACAGATTCCGTTATTACTGACCAGGCTGGTAATCCGCTGGAAGATTTGCCGACTACAACCGCCCAGTTCTTCTTTGGGACACGTCAGCTCTATCATGACGATGGCGTTGAGTGGGGTACAGAGCGAGTTGTTGGTTGTCATGTTGACTGGGACCAGGAAGGCAATTACCGAATCACCAGCATGACAGCTGACCGTGCTCAGGTTATCATCAAGGCTACATACAAAGGCGTGTTTTATCTTCGCACATTCACTTGTGTTAAGCTGTATGGCCAAGATAAGTATGTCGTAGAACCAGAATACGGCACAGTTCATTTTAATCCGCAGAACAATTCATACTTCCCAGAATATCTGGAGATATACGCATACGTCATTAAAAATGGCGAATATATAACATTGACTGAGGAATCTGGAATTGGTTATATCCAATGCGCAGAAACAGTCGGATATAATGGAATGAGAATCCGTACCAAGGATTATTTCAGTGAAACTGGGCTTGATGTGTTCTTGAAAGACTCAGAAGGAAATGTCAAAGATAAGGAATACATACCAAGAGTTTCTGATGGTAAGAACGGTGAGGACGGCCATGACACTATGACAGCTTGGTTTGATGATACCAATATCCATTTCCTTTGCGATTCTGATGGTAATGCCATTGCAGGACAGAGTTATTCATCAACTGGTAGATTGTATGTCGGTCCCAATGCTGTGTCGTTGGATACCCAGAATAGTAAGGCAGAAAACAGCGATTTGAATTTCTCATTATTGTTTGGCGGTGCCAATAACACCGAGGCTGTTCTGACTGTAACTGGATTCAAGAATTCAGCTAAGGACAACAATATAATAGTTGTGACTCTTGTAAGTGCCGACGGCTCTGAAACTCGCGTTGCCAATATCCATGTTGACAAAGTTCGCCCAGGTGCCGATGGAAAATCGCCAGTTGTCTATAATGTGATCCCAAGTGTCAATATCCTCAAAAAGAATAATGACGGCACATTCGCTCCTGCAACTGTTGGCGCATCTGTCCGTAAGTCATACGTTGATAATGATGTTGTCAAAAATGACACACTGACACCAGAACAGGCGCAGTCACAAGAGGGAATAACGATTTATTATGGTTACGATAAGGTTATCAAAACCATTGCTGCTGCTACAGGAACATTATCAAGTGGCGAGCTTACCCCACCAAGCACATTGGAATCATTCATTCATTTTGTCATTGCAAAGAGCGATGGCAAGATTCTGGATTCACAGAGTACAGGCGTTCTTATGGATGGCGAAAGCGTCATAATGATTGATCTTGACAACGAGAATGATTCCATGCTTTATAATGGTGATGACCAGCTCATTTCTGGCAGTGCCATTACAAACGGACACCTTTATTATGGACTGACTGATATTACAGAAGAAGCCACTTGGACTATTAAGAACAAGATTAATGTTGCAGCCACCATAAATGGTTCTCAGGTTATCGTTACAAATGTTACTGGTGATGCCGGTTCTGTTGTCATAAATGCTCATTATGGCAACAATGACTATGAAGCTAAATTTACTGTAAAGAAGCTAAAAGGTGTTGATAAATACGACATTATTAGCAGCGAGACTGCCATCAAGTATAATCCCAATAATTCGCAATGGGTTACTGGAAGTATTAAAATCGATATTTACAAGACATCCCAGAACAGAACCAGAACAAAACTTGGGCCAAACGACCTGTCTGAAGGTTTTACTCTGACATATACAATAGGATCTACCACTAAAAACATAGCTCCTGGTGGCTCTATCCCTGTTGCTGAGTTCAAGACATCTGGAATTATTGTCACATTGAAGCAAGGCGATATTGTCATTGATTCAGAAACTATTCCTGCAATTGTTGACGGAACAAATGGCCAAGATGGTCATGATGGCAAAGACGGTAAAGACGGCAAAGATGGTAAGGACGGTAAAGATGGTAAGGACGGAACCAGCATTGTTGCAATGGGTCATTGGAATTCATACACAGAATATCCGATTGGATCATACGTCAGCTTTGCTGGTGGAATGTATCGTTGTTTGGTAGCATGTGAAGGAATTCCTCCACTCCAGTGCTTGACCAATAACGGACAACATTTTATCACTGACCAGAATGGCATGTATATTATCGCCATACCTCAGGTTCCGAATAGCACATACTGGGTTCTTGACATTCCTGCTCATGCAGATATTGTTCGTCTTGACCTTGACAATGAGAACGATTCAATCCTCTATGATGGCGCAGGCCACAAAATTAGTGATAGTCCAGTATCTCATGCGACTCTTTATATAAATGGTAATGAGTATGCCGGTAATATCAATTTGCAAGTTGTTGGTGATGGTTGGGTAGGATGTACTGGTAGTGTCACCAACAACACGATTACCATTACCGATGTCGAATCACGTACAGGTGGTCATGTTGATGTTGGCGTAATGTATGATGGCACTCTTTATCGGGCCAGAATGTCTGTTACAAGACTGGAAGGCACCGATAAGTATGAGATTTCTGTCAGCACAAAGTCAATTTCAAAGAATTCGAATACTGGTGTTTTGACTCCGAATAGCATCACAGTTGATGTCTATAAGACCGCCCAGAATGGAAATCGCACCAAGTTGTCTTCAAATGATCTTGAAGGGACTGGCATGACTCTTTCTTATCGTAAGGGAGAGACTATAACAAACATCAATCCTGGTGCTGTCATTTCTGAGAGTATTCTTAGCAATGCTGTTGAGATTGAAATAATCCTGAAAGATAGTATTAATAATATTGTCGATCTGGAAACAGTACCTATTGTAAGCAGTGGTAAGGACAACTTTAGAGTTGACCTTGATAACGAAAACGATTCAATGCTGTACAATGGTGCCGGTGAATTGATTTCTGGTTTTGCCGTTGCTCATGCTCAGCTCTATATGGGTGATCACGCAATCACACAAAACGTTTCGTGGAGTGTAGAAGCTGATTTTACAAAAGTTGAATATGAATTGAGCGGCAATACTGTTACAGCTAAGAAACTAAAAGCCGACACTGCCCAGATTAAGGTTATTGCTACATACGGTAATGCCCAGTATGGTGCTATTTTCAGCCTTAAGAAATTGGTTGGCGTTGACAAATATGAGATTGTGTCCAGTGATTCGTCAATTGGTTTTAATCCCAATACAAATGTTTGGACTACTCAAACTTTGAAGGTTGATGTTTATCGCACTTCCCAGAACAGGTCAAGAACAAAGCTTAATGCTGGTGATCTGCCCACTGGATATTCTCTCACATACAATAACGGTAGTGGAGCAACTTCTATCACGCCTGGTTATGAGATTACAAAGGGCAGTTTCGGAAACACTGGAATTGAAATTATTCTGAAAGACAACAATAATTCTATTCTGGATTCGGAAACCGTGCCAGTCCTGTTTGCCGGTGTTGACGGTGAAAGCATGAATGGACGCGGACACTGGGCTCCTGGAAATACATACAATAGCGGTGACATCGTGATTTTTGCTGGTGCTATGTATCGTTGTTTGAACGATGGCATTACAACAGCCCCAATGGGTATTCTCAAAGACCACGAAAACTGCTATTTGAAAGACAAGGACGGTGGCTATTTGTTGGTTGATGGAAAAACAGTTGACTCTGCAAACTGGAATCTTGAAATCGCTCCTGCGAAGGGTGTTGTCCGTCTTGACTTGGATAACGAAAACGATACGATTCTATATGATGAATTGGGTCGCAAGGTATCTGGAAGTGTCGTTTCTGAAGCGATCTTATATATAGATGGCGTAGAGTACACTGGAAATCTAAGCCTCCAGATCGAAGTTAGTAACTGTACGGCCACAATTTCAGGACGCATCTTGACTGTTACTGATGTTACGGCTACTAATGGTCATGTTATCGTATCATGCGTATATGACGGTGCTACATATCGTACTGTCATGAATGTCACCCGTCTTGTTGGAACCGTGAAGCATGAACTTTCATTCAGTGCAAGTGCTATGTCTAAAAATGCTGATACCAATGAGTATTCAGCAAATGGCATCACGGTTGGTGTTTATGAGACTTCGCAGTTTAGCTCACGTACAAGGCTGACTTCACTCCCAGAAGGTTTCCACATTGTGTATGTTCCAAATGGAGGCAGCGAAACAAGTGTTGCGTTAGATGGAAAAATCCCATCTTCAGCATGGAATAATGGCGATGTATTAGTGAAGCTTTATGATAACATTCAAAGAGTTATCGATTCCGAAACACTCCCACTGGTAACAAGTGGTGAAAGCTCTCTTAGATTGGATTTGGATAATGAAAACGACTCCATTTTGTATGATGAGAATGGTAAGAAACTCACAGGTGATGTCGTTACCTATGCCAAACTATATCGCGGCTCTGACCTATATCCTGGAACTGTCACGTACAAGGCCGTTGCAAACGGATGTACAGTGACACCAACACAAAATACAACTGGTGAATTCAGTGTTACTGGTGTAAATTCCAACGTTTCTGCTGGCACCGTAACCATCAGTTGTACGATTGGTTCGGTTACATATACTGCAATTCTGAGTGTAAAGCGACTCCAAGGTGTAAATAAGTACGACCTTGTGCTGAGTGACAGTTGTATGAAAAAGAATGCTGACACTGGAGCATATACTCCAAATGGCGGCATAACAGTCGATGTGTACAAAACTGACCAACTTGGAAACCGCACCAAACTCCCCTCAAATGCCTTTGATACTGGAAAGGATGAAGCCGGTTATACTCTACAGTACACACCAGCTGGAGGTTCTGCTACTTCAATTAATCCTGGAGGTACTATCGCTACAAGCAAATTCGCAAATGGCGATGTA
>JAEEGL012887823.1_pt1 | contig 20890 bp, 18 predicted proteins | sample 9134231 | NCBI WGS metagenome assembly JAEEGL01 (sample SAMN16246548, study PRJNA631951) | gut metagenome | biome: gut microbiome; feature: rumen; material: fiber-attached | host: Bos | place: Iran: Karaj | collected 2018-10
ACAAAATGAAGGTGCTGTTCCTTATTTGAAAAGAAATTTAAAATCTTATGTTTATGATTATAGTGATCAAGAAATTAAAAACATTTGTCAATTCTTTGCTCAAATAATAGATTATAAATCTTCAGTAACTAAAAATCATTCATTAGGTGTTGCTGATAAATGTTATAAGATGGCTAAATTTTATAATTTTGATGATGATAAAGCCATTAGATTTTATTTTGCTGGAGCATTTCATGATATTGGTAAATTAATTATTACAAATGATATATTAGAAAAACCAGGTAAATTAACTACTGTTGAATTTGAAAAAATAAAAAATCATGCAAAGGCAACTGAACTTATTCTATCTGGAATAGAAGGAATAGATGATATTAGAAGGTGGGCATCAAGACATCATGAAAAGCTAGATGGCACTGGATATATCTCAGGCTTAGATGCAAGTAATTTATCTTTTGAAGAAAGGCTTTTAGCATGTATCGATATATACCAAGCATTAATAGAAAGAAGAAGCTATAAATCTGATTTTTCCCATGATGATTCTATTGACATAATGAAGAAAATGGCTGATAATAACAAAATAGATAAGGATATCGTATTAGATATCGAAAAGTATTTTGGGGAGAGGTAATAAAAATGAATAAAAATACAATTAAAATCTTTTCTTTTGTTGTTGGAATATTATCAGGTGTTTTAGCAGTTTGTGAAATTATTAGAGGATTAACTCGAATTGATTCAATTGGAGTGACTAATTCAAGCAAATTTGATGCATATATAATCATAACTATTATTTTAGCTATTGCCCTTGCTGTATTCCTTGGAATTATAAGTTATTTTCTTATTAAAGAATATGTTTCAAAACAAGATGAAACAAAACATATTTTATATCCTGCAATTGTTTATTTTTCATATCAAATAATCAATGCAATAATTACAATGTGTATGTGGGGATTTGATGCAAGTGAAATGTGGCTTGCTTTAATATTTGGAGCTGCAGGATTAGCATTAATATTTGTTTCATTGTTTGCAGCAAATGTTGAATCTAAAACTAAAGGAATTTTATTATTAATCGCATTTGGATTAGGATTTATTTTATCATCATATTTCTTATTTAATTCTAATGGATTTAGTATCTTAATTAATTTATTATATGATGGATTATTTGTAATGTTATTCTTATATTATCTTTTTAATATGATGGATAATGGACAATTAACAAGCTCTAATAATGAAGAAAAAGATAGCAGTTTAGAATAATTAATTACACCAATTGAAAAATTGGTGTTTTTTAATTTTATATGTCTTTAAATAGAGTAAAAAAAATGATATAATCAAACTCGAATTGGTGGTAATACGAGTGAAAGTTTTAGTATATTTTGAACAACAAGGAAAACTTAAACAAAGCGGTATTGGTAGAGCTTTAACTCATCAAAAACAAGCTTTAACCTTAGCTAATGTAGAGTTTACATTAAATAAGAATGATTCATATGATTTAGCCCATATCAATACATTATTCTCAGGCTCTTATCATTTATTAAAAAAATGCCATAAAAAGGGAATGAAGGTTATCGTTCATGGACATTCAACAAAAGAAGATTTTAGAAAATCTTTTAGATGTTGGAAATTGATGGCTCCTATTTTTAATAAAATGATTATGAAGATGTATAAACATGCTGATGCTATTATAACTCCTACTAATTATTCAAAAGGATTAATTGAAAATTATAAAGGTGTAAAGTGCCCTGTTTATGCTGTTTCAAATGGTATTATGGCAAATGAATATGAATATAATGAAGAAAATGTAAAAGCCTTTGATGATTTCTTTAAAATTCCAAATGATAAAAAGATTGTTATCTGTGCTGGATTATATTTTGAAAGGAAAGGAATTTTAGATTTTTTTGATGTAGCAAGAAAAATGAGTGATGTTACTTTTATTTGGTTTAGTCACTTAAATAAGCATATAACAGAACATAAAATACTAAAGGCTATTAAAAATAGACCATCAAATGTTTTAATGCCTGGCTATGTTGATATAAAGGTTTTAAGAGGTGCATTCCATAGAGCTGATTGTTATTTCTTCCCAAGCTATGAGGAAAATGAAGGCATAGCTGTATTAGAAGCTATGGCATCAAGACTTCCTATAGTAGTAAGAGATATAGGTGTATTTAAGGATTGGCTTTTTGATGGAGTTAATTGTTATAAGGGAACTACAAATGATGAATTTATTTCTAAAATAAATAAGGTATTTGAGAGTGATAATACTTTATTACTTGAAAATGCTGACAAGGTTATTGAAGAAAGAACCCTAGATAAGATAGGAAATAAGCTTAAATTTGTCTACAACGAGGTATTTAATACACAAAAATGAAAAGTGGATTATTCCGCTTTTTTTATTTTTTGTGTTGTTTATTGATGTAAAAATGTTTTATAATAAAAATAGGGAATAGAAATAGATAGGAGATGTTGCATATGGAAAAAAAGATTGATAAGCGTATTATCAAATCAAAACGAGCTATTCGTGAAGCTTTTTTCAGCTTAATAAAAGAAAAAAGCATAAACAAGGTTACAATTAAAGATATTGCAGAAAGAGCAGAAATCGATAGAAAGACTTTTTATAATTACTATCCTTCAATTTTTGTTTTACAAAATGAATTCGAAAATGAATTAATTGATAATCTTGATGTTTTATTTGAAGAGGTAGACTTTTCTAAATTTGTTGAAAATCCAGATGAGATTTTTACAGCATTAGGTAATTTCTTAAGGAATAATATTGATTATTATCAAGTAATGTTAAGTGTTAATTTTTCTGAAAATTTATCTAATAAGATTATAGGATTATTAAAATTTAGAATTGCTTCATCATTTGAGAAGGGACTTATAAAGCGTGGTATTGATCCACAGGATTTTGATTTAAGTATTGTATCTGAATATTTAGCTTCAGCTATCTTAGGTGTTTACTATAGATGGATTGATGAAGGCGCTAATGCTAATTTTGATAATTTAACTAAAAACATTGGTGATCTTACATTATATGGTATTACAGGCTTCTTAATTAAAAAGCCAAGCTATGAGGTAGGTGAATAATATGGCGATCGATTCAAGAATTATTAGAACAAAAAGAGCTATTAAATCTGGATTTATTTTTCTTTTAAGTGAAAAGCCTATTGATTCAATCACTGTAAAGGATATAGCAGAAGCTGCTCATGTAGATAGAAAGACAGTTTATAATTATTATCCAGGTGTTTATGCATTAATTGAAGAAATCGAAGATGATTTTACCAAATCAATGGCACAAACAACAAAATTTATTCAAAAATACGATGTATTTTCTCAACCTGAAGAATTCTTTACTATGGTAAAGGAAGATATTATTACAAATCTAAGACAATATAAGGACTTCTTAAATGCTCAAGAGGATTCTAATTTATTAATGAAGCTTACAAGAATTATGGAAAATAATATTGCTTTATGTATTATTGATAGCTTAAAGAAAAAAGGATATGAGCCTAATTTAAATAATGTTAAGCTTTGTGCTACATTTATTACTTGTGGAATGATTAATGTTTGTCGTAATTGTATGAATAAATTTGAACAAAATATTGATCGTTTCATTAGAGATAATACTAATCTTGTATTATATGGAATTTCAGGAGTATTCTTCGGTATTAAAGAAAATTTATAAAAAATGTTGACAAATAAGATTTAATTGTGTACAATCTAATTGTAAATGATTAGAGAGGTGAATCTTATGGAAAGATATGATGTTGCCATTATTGGTACTGGTCCTGGTGGATTAGAAGCTGCCTTAACCCTAAAGAATAGAAATAAAAAGATTTTATTATTAGGAAATAATAAATCTTCTGATAAAGTTTATAAAGCACATGAAATTAAGAATTATTTAGGATTACCTAATATTAAAGGAGAAGATTTCTCAAATGCCTTTATTGAACATATTAAAATTATGGGAATTGAAATAACAGAAGATGTTATATCTCAAGTTTATGATATGGGCGATTATTTTGCATTGCAAGGTCATGGCCAAGAAATGTATGAAGCAAAATCAGTAATAATCGCAACAGGCGTAAAATCTGATAAGCCTTATAAAGGTGAAGAAGAATATTTAGGTAGAGGTGTAAGCTATTGTGCTACATGTGATGCACCTTTATATAAAGGAAAGAATGTTGCTGTTGTATTAGAATCAGCTGATGAATTTGAAGAGGTTAGATTCTTATCAACTGTAGCAAATGAATTAACATTAATTCCTCTTTATGATGGTGAAATAGAAAAAATTTCTAATGTTAAGGTTGTTAAGGATAAGCCAGTAGAAATAGTTGGCGATAGAAAAGCTAAAAAGCTAATTTTAGAAAATAATGAAGTTGAATTTGATGGTTTATTCATTTTAAAGAAGAGTGTTCCACTTTCTTATTTATTACAAGGTATTGAAATGGATGGTGCTCATATAAAGGTTAATCGTCAAATGGAAACAAATATCAAAGGTGTATTTGCCTGTGGTGATATAACTGGTAAGCCTTATCAATATATTAAGGCTGCTGGTGAAGGCAATGTTGCAGCATTATCTGCAGTTACATTTTTAGCAAATAATAAATAAAGGAAGGTAGAATATAATGAAGAATATTACAAGTGAAGAATTTGCAAAATTAAGTGGTACAGTTTTAGTTGATTTCAATGCTACATGGTGTGGACCTTGTAGAATGTTACATCCAGTATTAGATGAATTAGAAAAAGAATATACAGATGTTAAATTCGTAGGTATTGACTGCGATGATGAATCTGATGTTGCAGAAAAATATAATGTAACTAATATTCCATGTGTAGTTTTATTAAAGGATGGAAAAGAAGTAGCTAGATCAGTTGGTTTTAGACCAAAGAATTCTATGGCTCAATTCATTGAAGAAAATAAATAATTTAGAGGTCGTGATTACTCACGACCTTTTAAATTATTAATAGAAAAGTAAAAAATATTACTACTTTTAATGATTTAAATATAATGATATAATATTTTTCGTTAAAGGGAGTGTTTGGTATGTTTAGTTATGAAAGAAGAGCTTATTATCATGAAACTGATCAAATGGGTGTAATTCATCATGCTAATTATTTAAAATGGATGGAAGAAACAAGAATTGCATTAATGGATAAGTTAGGATTTTCTTATAAAAAGATGGAAGATTTAGGTGTAATTTCACCTGTAACTGCTGTTGATTTAGAATATAAAAATCCAACTAAGTTTAATGATACTGTTATTATAAGTATTAAAGTATTAGAATATACTGGGGTTAAGTTAACTTTTGAATATGAAATCAAGGATAAGGATACTAATACTATAAATGCTATTGGTCATTCAAAGCATTGTTTTATCATGAATGGTAAAATTGTTTCATTAAAGAGAAATTTAACTGAATTCCATGATGCATTCATGAATTATATTGAAGAGGATAAATAATGGATATTGTATTAAAATCTTCATCTCCAAGAAGAAAAGATTTACTTACAGAGATGGGATACAAATTTCAAATTAAAGTATATGATGTTGATGAGACAATGGATGATGATTTAGATCCTTTTTCTAATGTTAAGCTTTTGGGATTAAAAAAGGCTTCAATAAAAAAAGAAGAAGATTATGGTAAGGTTTTAATTGGCTGTGATACTATTGTTGTTTTAAATAATCATATCTATGGAAAACCAAAGGATGAGAATGATGCATATAATATGTTAAAATCATTAAGTGGTAAAATGCATTATGTTGCTTCTGGTTTAGCTGTAATATATAAAGATAAAGTGTTTAATGATGTTGAAATATCTAAAGTATTTTTTAAAGAATTATCTGATAAGGATATTTATGATTATATAAAAACAGGCGAATGCTTTGGAAAAGCAGGAGCTTATGCTATTCAAGGAATAGGTAAATGCTTAGTTGATCATTATGAAGGATCTTTAAATAATATTATTGGTCTTCCAACTGAAAAATTATCTCAATATTTAGGTGAAATTGATGGAATGGAAAATTAGAGATGTAATTATTCCTAATAAATTAGTTTTAGCACCAATGGCTGGTGTAACTAATGAAGCATTTAGAATTATTTGTAAGGAATATAATGCTGGTTTAGTTATGGCTGAAATGGTATCTGATAAGGCTATTGGTTTTCAAAATAAAAAAACATTAGGAATGACAAAAGTAAATAAAATAGAACATCCTATTTCTATGCAAATATTTGGTAGTGATGTAGAATCAATGGTTAACGCAGCTAAATATATTGATCAATATAGTGATGCAGATATTATAGATATTAATATGGGGTGCCCTGTTAATAAGGTTGCTAAAAAAGCATTAGCAGGTGCTTCACTTTTACAATTTCCTGATAAGGTTTATGAAATTGTTAAAAATGTAGTAGAAGCAGTTAAAAAGCCTGTTACAGTTAAAATTAGAGCAGGCTGGGATAGTGAGCATATTAATTGTGTTGAAATAGCTAAGCTTTGTGAAAAAGCTGGGGCATCAGCTATAACTGTTCATGGAAGAACAAGATCACAAATGTATCAAGGTAAAGCTAACCTAGATTATATTAAAGCTGTTAAAGAGGCTGTTTCTATTCCTGTTATAGGAAATGGAGATATAGTAGATATTGAATCAGCTAAGCATATGTTTGAATATACAGGCTGTGATGCTATAGCAATAGCACGTGGTGCTTTAGGTAATCCTTTTTTATTTAGAGAATTAGATGCTTATTTTAATAAAGGTGAGGTTATACCTAAGGCAACAAATGCTGAAATTTACGAAACAATAGTTAAGCATTATAATTATTTATTAGAATTAAAAGGTAATCATCTTGCTATGCTTGAGATGAGAAGCCATATTTCTTGGTATATAAAAGGAATGCCTGGTTCTGCTAAAATAAAAGATTTTTGTAATAAGCAAACAGATTTTAATATTGTTTTAAAAACAATTAAAGAATATTTGAATGTATAATGGTTTATATATTTTAATATATAAAAAAAATTAATCGCTTTCACGTTTTTTAGTATTTACGAAGTAAATAAGTTGTGTTAAAATATTAAGGTATTTGAATTTGGTATAAATGCTTTGATATGGTAAGCAAGTCTCTACCCTAGACCGTAAATACTAGGACTACCAAATTAATAAATTAAAGTCTTTAGAGACACTTGGATCGGAGTTTTAAATGATAAAACAATTGATGCAAGTTAATAATATTTTAAAGCCATTTTTTAATGGCTGTTTTGAAGCACGCTATAAAGGACGACATTTTAATTAGATGTTGTCCTTTTTTAGTTTTTTTGAGGTGAAATTATGAAGACGATTGGAATCATTGGAGGCGGGCAATTAGGAATGATGCTCGCAGAAGAAATTCATAATTTAGGTGCTAAAGCAATTTGCTTAGATCCTAATCCTAAATGTCCTGCAAGCTTTGTTTGTGATGATGTAGTTGTATCAGAATATGGTGATATTGAGGGATTAAAAAAATTAGGAGATATGACTGATTGCTTAACATATGAATTTGAAAATGTTCCTGCAAAAGAATTAAATTACATTGTATCTAATTATAATATTCCTCAAGGAGTAAAGCCTTTGTTTGATTCTCAAAATAGAATTAGAGAAAAGGAAAATGCTAAAGCCTTAGGATTAAATACTCCTAAGTTTAAGGCAATAAATAGTTTAGCTGATTTAGAAGATGGAATAAAAGAAATTGGTATTCCTTGTGTATATAAAACAACGACATTAGGATATGATGGTCATGGTCAAGTTTTAATTAAGTCTTTAGATGATATTGAAAAAGTAAAGCCTTATTTAAATGGTGAAGGTATTTTAGAAGAATTCATTAAATATGATTATGAAACATCAATTATAATGGTTAGATCTAAAGACCAAATAATATCATTTCCTATGACTAAGAATTATCATAAAAATGGAATATTGGATTTAGTTGTTGCTGATAAGGAAGAACCTATATTTGAAAAAATAAAGAATGATTCATATAAGTTTATGGAGCGTGCTGGCTATTTAGGAATTTTAACAATTGAATTTTTTGTTAAAGGAAATAATTATTATTTCAATGAAATGGCTCCTAGACCTCACAATAGTGGACATTATACTATTGAGGGTTGTACAACAAATCAATATAAAGAATTAGCAAGATTCTTACTTGAAATGAAATTAGAGATGCCTAAATTAAAATCAAAAACAATTATGAAAAATATTTTAGGCTTTGATTATGATAATATGAAAAAAATTAAGGCTAATGATGATATTCACATTCATGATTATCATAAAGCTGATGTAAGAGAAAGAAGAAAAATGGCTCATATTACATTTACTAATATGGATATTGAGACATATGATGATAAATATAAGGGATTATTTGTAGGAGGAAAAGATGAATAATTATCGTATTTATGTTGAAAAGAAAGAGAGCTTTAGAGTAGAGGCACTAAGCCTTCAAGCAGAATTAAATCTAAACTTAGGTTTAAATCTTAAAAATTTAAGATATGTAAATGTTTATGATTTATTTGGCTTTGAAGAATCATTACTTGAAAAAGCTAAATATCAAGTTTTTGGAGAAATTGTAACTGATACTGTTTCTTTAGAATTAGATTTAAAGGATAAGAAATATATTGCGATTGAATATTTACCTGGCCAATTTGACCAAAGAGCTTCATCAGCAATTGATTGTGTTAAATTAATTGATCCAAATGCAAAGATTAATATTAGAAGTGGTAAGATTATTATTTTAGATGATAACTTATCAAATGAAGATTTAGAAAGAGTTAAAAAATATTTAATCAATGCAGTTGAAGCAAGAGAAAAGGATTTAAATCAATTAACTGATTTAGAACAAGCTGCAATTAAACCTGTAGGTGTTATTGATGGCTTTACTAAAATGAAGGATGAAGAGTTAGATTCATATGTTAAATCTATGGGTCTTGCGATGAATAAGGATGATTTAAAGTGTGTTGTTGATTACTTTAAAAAAGAAGGAAGAGATCCTTATGAAACTGAATTAAGAATATTAGATACTTATTGGTCAGATCACTGCAGACATACAACATTTGGTACTGTATTAACAGATATTATTATTGATGATTCATTTATGAAAAATGAACTTCAAGATTCATTAGATTTATATAATAAGATTAGAAAAGATTTAGGTAGAACTGAAAAGAAGATTTGCTTAATGGATTTAGCAACTATTGGTGCTAGATATTTAAAGAAAATTGGTAAATTAGATGATTTAGAAGAATCAGAAGAAAATAATGCTTGTTCAATCTTTGTTACTGTTGATGTTGATGGTAAGCCTGAAAAGTGGTTATTACAGTTTAAAAATGAAACTCATAACCACCCAACTGAAATTGAACCATTTGGTGGTGCATCTACTTGCTTAGGTGGTGCAATTAGAGACCCTCTTTCTGGTAGAGCTTATGTATATCAAGCTATGCGTGTAACTGGTGCTGGAAATATTTATTTAGATGTTAAAGATACATTAAAGGGTAAATTACCTCAAAGAATTATTTCTACTAAGGCAGCTGCTGGTTATTCATCATATGGTAACCAAATTGGTCTTGCTACAACTCATGTTAGAGAAATCTATCATGATGATTATGTTGCAAAGCGTTTAGAGGTTGGTGCTGTTGTTGGTGCTGTTAAGGCTGATGTTATAAGAAGAGAATCACCAGCTGCTGGCGATATCATCCTTTTATTAGGTGGTAGAACTGGCCGTGATGGTATTGGTGGTGCTACAGGTTCATCTAAGGAACATACAACAAAATCAATTGAGGTTTGCTCAAGTGAGGTTCAAAAGGGTAATGCTCCTGAGGAAAGAAAGATTTCTCATTTATTTAGAAGACCTGAGGTAACTAAATTAATTAAAAAGTCTAATGACTTTGGTGCTGGTGGTGTTTCTGTTGCTATTGGTGAGCTTGCTCCAGGCTTAGAAATTTCACTTGATAATGTTCCTACTAAATATTCAGGATTAAATGCTACAGAGCTTGCTATTTCTGAATCACAAGAAAGAATGGCTGTTGTAGTTGAAGAAAAAGATGTTAAAGAATTCATGAAGTATTGCCATGAAGAAAATATTGAAGTAACTAAGGTTGCTGTTGTAACAAAGGATGCAAGATTAGTTATGAACTATCGTGGTAGAAAGATTGTTGATATTTCAAGAGAATTCATTGATTCAGCTGGTGCTTTACATTATGCTAAAGCATTAATTGACCCAGTTGAAAATAAGAACCCATTCATTAAAGAAGAAAAATCAATTAAAGATAGAGTATTAGATACTTTAGCTGATAATAATGTTACAAGCCAAAAGGGCTTAATTGAAATGTTTGACTCAACTATTGGTGCTTCAACAGTTTTAATGCCTTTTGGTGGAAAATTACAACAATCAGAAACTCAAGTATCTGTTCAAAAGCTTCCTGTTAAGGATAAATTTACAAATACAGCATCTATCATGGCTTATGGTTATAACCCATTCATTGCTAAATGGAGTCCATATCATGGTGCTGAATATGCAGTAATTGAAGCATGTGCTAAGGTTGTTGCTGCAGGTGCTGATTATGAAAAGATGAGATTTTCTTATCAAGAATATTTTGAAAGAATGCACAATGAGCATTCTTGGGGTAAGCCTCTTGCAGCACTTTTAGGTGCTTTAAAGATGCAAACTGAATTAGGTCTTCCATCAATTGGTGGTAAAGATTCTATGAGTGGTACATTCCAAGATATTTCTGTACCTCCTATGCTTATGGCATTTGGTATTACAACAGTTGATGCTAGAAATGTTATTTCAACAGATTTAAAGACTACTAATTCAAAATTATATTTAATTAAGCATACAGAAAATGAAAATTATACGCCAAATATTGAAATGCTAAAGAAGAATTTTAAATTCGTTACTGAAAATATTTTAAATAAAAATATTATTTCAGCTTATGCATTATCATTTGGTGGTGTTGTTGAAGCTATTTCAAAGATGAGCTTCGGTAATAGAATAGGTTTTGAAATTAATTATGATGAAAATTTATTAGATGCTTATAATTACGGTTCAATTTTAGTTGAATCATTCACTGAATTAGATTATCCTAATGCAATTTTATTAGGTGAAACTAATGATACAAAATATGGAACATTTAATGGTGTTAAATTTAAATTAGATGAGTTATTTGAAGCTAATAGAGTTAAATTTACTAGCGTATATAAGGATGTATCTGAAAACAATACACCAATGATGAAAATGAAGCCATTTAATAAGGAAGTTGAAGTATTAAAAAATAAGGATGAGGTTGTTGCATACTTCCCAGTATTCCCTGGAACAAACTGCGATTATGATACAACAAAGGCATTCTTAAGAGCTGGTGCTAAGATTAAATCTACAGTATTTAAGAATTTAACAAGTGAAGATATATTTGAATCTATTGATGAAATGGAAAAGAATATTGATGCTTGTGATATATTCGTTTTATCTGGTGGATTTAGTGCTGGTGATGAACCAGATGGTTCTGGTAAATTTATTGCGAATGTATTAAATCAAGAAAAGATTAAAAATGCTATTCATAGATTAATTGATAGAAAAGGATTAATCTTAGGTATTTGTAACGGATTCCAAGCTTTAGTTAAATCAGGATTATTACCTTATGGAAGACTTGGTATGGTTACTGAAGAATCTCCAACATTATTTAGAAATGATATAAATAGACACATTTCTCAAATTGTTGAAACAAAGGTTATGACAAATGCATCACCTTGGTTAAGAAGCTATAAGGGTGGAGAAATTCATTCTATTGCTGTATCACATGGTGAAGGTAAATTTGTTGTTTCTAAGGAATTAGCTAAGAAATTATATGAAAATGGTCAAGTTGCATTCCAATATGTTGACCCTGAAGGAGAAGCAACTAAAGAATCACCATATAATCCAAATGGTTCAAACTATGCAATTGAAGGTATTATTTCAGAAGATGGTTTAATCTTAGGTAAGATGGGACATTCTGAGAGATATGAAGATAATTTATTTAAGAATATTTCTGGTAATAAAATGCAAGATATATTTGTTAATGCTGTATCATATTTTAAAAAATAAATTTTTAAAGGAGAAATTATTATGGAAAAGAAAGAATTGCTTTATGAAGGAAAAGCAAAACAAGTTTATGCAACTGATGATAAAAATATAATCATCATGCATTATAAGGATGATGCTACTGCTGGAAATGGTGCAAAGCATGCTCAATTCGCAAAAAAAGGTGAATTAAATAATAAAATTACAACTATTATTTATAATAGATTAATTAAAGCAGGTATTCCTACACATTACATTAAAACATTAAATGATACTGATCAATTATGTTATAAGGTTAATATTTTCCCTTTAGAGGTTATTACAAGAAATATAATTGCTGGTTCAATGGCTAAAAGATTAGGCATTAAAGAAGGAACAGTTGCTAAAAATACAATTTTTGAAATTTGTTATAAAAATGATGCATTAGGTGATCCATTAATTAATGATCATCATGCAGTAGCTGTTGGTGCAGCAACTTATGAAGAATTAAATGAAATTTATGCTTTAACATCAAAAATTAATGAAGAATTAAAAAAGATGTTTTTAGAAATTGGTGTTAAGCTTGTTGATTTCAAGGTTGAATTTGGAAGAACTCAAGATGGCAAGATTGTTCTTGCTGATGAAATTAGTCCAGATTGCTGCAGACTTTGGGATGCAAAAACAAATGATCATTTAGACAAAGATAGATTTAGAAGAGATTTAGGCGATGTAATGGGTGCATATGAAGAAATATATGCAAGATTACAAAAGCTAAATTAATGGAGGTATAAAATGGGTTCAAAGGCATATGGACAATCTGGTGTAGATTTAGAAGCTGGATATGAAGCAGTAAGAAGATATAAAAAGCATGTTAAGAGAACTGATAGACCAGGATGTGTATCTGGAATTGGTTCTTTTGGTGGAATGTTTGATTTAGCAAGCTTAGGATATAAAGAACCAATGCTTGTTTCTGGTACTGATGGTGTTGGTACTAAATTAAAATTAGCATTTGAAATGGATAAGCATGATACTATTGGTATTGATGCTGTTGCTATGTGTGTTAATGATGTATTAGCACAAGGTGCAGAACCACTTTATTTCTTAGATTATGTTGCATTAGGACATGCAATTCCTGAAAAGCTTGAAAAAATTGTATCTGGTATTGCTGATGGATGCGTTCAAGCTGGTTGTGCTTTAATTGGTGGTGAAACTGCTGAAATGCCAGGCATGTATTCTGATGGTGAATATGACATTGCAGGCTTTGCAGTAGGTGTTGTAGAAAAGTCTAAATTAATTGACGATTCTAAGGTTAAAGTTGGAGATACATTAGTTGGTATTGCATCAACTGGTGTTCATTCTAATGGCTTTTCTTTAGTAAGAAAGATTATTAGTGATAACAAAATTGATCTTCATTCTTATTCAGAAGAATTAGGTGGAGTTGTAGGAGAAGTATTCTTAACTCCAACAAGAATTTATTGTAAGCAAGTTTTAGATGTAATTAAGAATGTTGATGTTCACGGTGTTGCTCATATTACTGGTGGTGGATTTGATGAAAATATTCCAAGAATCCTAACTCCTGAAATGGGCTTAGATATTAAAGAAGGCTCTTGGCCAATTTTACCTGTATTTAAGTTCTTAGAAAAATATGGTAAGGTTGATCATAGAGAAATGTTTAATATCTATAACATGGGTATCGGTATGGTAATTGCTGTAAATGATTGTGATGCTTCAAAGGTTATTGATATTTTAGCTAAGCATGGCGATAAAGCATATGTAATTGGTAAAGTTACTGATAATGCTGGGAAAGTTGAGATTCATAAGTAATGAAGAATATTGCTGTATTCGCAAGCGGTAGTGGAACTAATTTTGAAGCAATTATCCAAGCTGTTGAAAATGGTAAAATTAAAGATGCAAAAGTGTTATTAATGGTATGCGATAAAAAGGATGCATATGTAATAACAAGAGCTAAAAATCATAATGTAGAACAATTTGTTTTTAATGCAAAGGATTATAAATCAAAAGAAGAATTTGAAACTATCATTGTTAATAAATTAAATGAATTAAAAATTGATTTAGTTTGTTTAGCAGGTTATATGCGTTATATTGGTAAGGTATTACTAGATAGCTATGAAGGAAGAATAATTAATATTCATCCTGCATTATTACCATCATTTAAGGGTGCACATGGTATTCAAGATGCATTTAATTATGGTGTTAAAGTATTTGGTGTTACTGTCCATTATGTAGATAGCGGTGTTGATAGTGGAAAAATCATAATGCAAAGAGGCTTTGAATATTATGGAAATGATATTGATGAGCTTGAAGCTAAAATTCATGCTGTAGAGCATGTATTATATATAGAAGCAATAAATAAAGTTTTATATGAGGAGAATTAAAATGAAAAGAGCGTTAGTTAGTGTTACTGATAAAACTGGTGTAGTTGAATTTTGTAAGGGCTTAGAAAGCCTAGGCTATGAAATTGTATCAACTGGTGGTACAAAAAAGGTTTTAATTGCTGGTGGTGTTAAGGCTATTGATATTTCTGATGTTACAGGATTTCCTGAAATATTAGATGGTAGAGTTAAAACATTACATCCAATGGTTCATGGTGGTCTTTTAGCTGTTAGAGATAAAGAATCTCATGTAGCTCAAGTAAAAGAACATAATATTGAATATATTGATTTAGTATGTGTAAATTTATATGCATTTAAGAAAACTATTGAATCAGGTGCTTCATTTGATGATGCTGTTGAAAACATTGATATCGGAGGACCATCAATGTTAAGATCAGCTGCTAAGAATCATAAATTTGTAACAGTTGTATCTGATATTAATGATTATGACTTAGTATTAAATGAAATTAAAGAATTTGGTGATACTACTTATGAAACAAGATTAAAACTTGCTGCAAAAGTATACACTTTAACAGCTGAATATGATACAATGATTGCTAAATATATGAGAGAAAAAGCTGGCTTAAATGAAAAATTATTCATTGAAGCTGATTTAGTTCAATCATTAAGATATGGTGAAAATCCACATCAAAATGCAAAATTCTATGCAACTGATAAGAATTTAAGCTATTCACTTGCTAATGCTAAACAAATTCAAGGTAAAGAATTATCTTATAACAATATTCAAGATGCTAATGCTGCATTAAATATTGTAAGAGAATTTGGTAATACTCCATTTGCAATGGGATTAAAGCATATGAACCCATGTGGAGCTGCAGTAGGTAAGGATTTAAAGGAAGCTTGGTTAAAGGCTTATGAATCTGATCCAGTATCAATTTTTGGTGGTATTGTAGCTACAAACCAAGTAATTGATGAAGAAGCTGCTAATTTAATTAAATTTGATCATGGCGAAAAGGGTAAATCAATTTTCTTAGAGGTTATTTTAGCTCCAGGCTATACTGAAGGTGCTTTAAAGGCTTTCGCAAAAAGACCAGATTTAAGAATTATTGAATTTAAATTAGGAGATTACCCTAAGCAATCTCAATATGTTACAGTTAATGGTGGTATTTTAGTTCAAGACCAAGATGTTGAAACAAAAACTATTACAGAGGATATGACTGTAACAAATGTTAAACCAACTAAAGAACAATTAGCTGATATGGATTTCGGCTGGAAGATTGTTAAGCATGTTAAATCAAATGCAATTGTTGTTGTTAAAAATGGTACAACATGTGGTGTTGGTGCAGGCCAAATGAATAGAGTTGGTGCTGCAAAAATTGCAATTGAAGAAGCACATTCAAGAGGTGTTAAGGATGGCTTAGTTTTAGCATCTGATGCATTCTTCCCATTTGCAGATACATTAGAATATGGTATTGCTAATGGTGTAGTTGCAGTTGTTCAACCTGGTGGTTCTAAGAAGGACCAAGATTCTATTGATTTAGCAAATGAAAAGGGTGTACCAATGACATTTACAGGTATGCGTCATTTCAAACACTAATTTAGAGGAGTAATAATTTATGGCAAAGGTTTTAGTTGTTGGTGGCGGTGGAAGAGAACACGCTATCGTTCATGCTTTATCTAAATCTAATAAAGTTGATGAAATTTATGCTGCACCTGGTAATGCTGGTATTTCAAAGCTTGCAATGTGCGTAAATATTAAAGATACTGATGTTGAAAATATTGTAGCATTTGCAAAAGATGAAAAAATAGATTTAGTTGTTATCGGTCCTGAGGCTTCTTTAGCCTTAGGTATCGTTGATGAATTACAAAAGGAAGGTATTAAGGTATTTGGTCCTAGAAAGGATGCTGCCTTAATTGAATCTAGTAAAGAATTTGCTAAGGATTTAATGTCTAAATATAATATTCCTACTGCAAGATATGAAGTATTTACTGATTATAATGAAGCAAAATCATATATTGATTTAGCTCCACTTCCAACTGTAATTAAATTTGATGGATTAGCTGCTGGAAAGGGTGTTGTTGTAGCTTTTACTAAAGAAGAAGCTGATAATGCCTTAAGAGATATGCTATTAAATGTTAAATTTGGCGAAGGAAAAGTAGTTGTAGAAGAATATTTAGAAGGCGCTGAATTTTCATTTATGTGCTTTGTAAATGGAGAAAATGTATATCCATTAGAAATGGCACAAGATCATAAAAGAGCATTTGATAATGATGAAGGTCCTAATACAGGTGGTATGGGTGCATATTCACCACTTCCTTTCATTACAAAAGCTGATTATGAATATGCTTTAAATGAAATAATGATTCCAACTGCTAAAGCATTAGTAAGAGAGGGTCATCCTTTCACTGGTGTTTTATATGGTGGATTAATGAAGACTAAAAAGGGTATTAAGGTTATTGAATTTAATGCTAGATTTGGTGATCCTGAAACTGAAGTAGTTCTTCCTCGTTTGACATCTGATATTTTTGATGCATTTAATGATGTTATTGATGGAAAAAAGCCTACATTAACTTGGGGTGATTTCTATACAATTGGTATTGTTTTAGCATCAAAAGGCTATCCTGGAAGCTATGCTAAAGGATTTAAGATTGAAAATGGTATGAATGATAATGTATACCATATGGGAACTAAATTTGATGATGATGGCAATTTAGTTACAAATGGTGGTAGAGTATTATTTGCTGTCGAAAGTGGTAAAACACTAGAAGAAGCAAATATTAAGGCAAACGCTCTTGTAGAAACTATTAAATGTGATAATCTATATCATAGAACAGATATTGGAGCGAAAGCTTATAAAAAATAAAAATAATAGGTGGTTTTGATATGGCTATAGTTATTAGTGGAAAAAAATTAAGTCAACAAAAAAGAGATTATATGAAAAATGAGGTTATTGAGCTTGAGAAAAAATATGGCAAAAAACCTAATTTAGCAGTAATCTTAGTTGGTGATGATCCTGCATCAGCATCATATGTTAAAGGTAAAGAGCAGGCTTGTATTGAAATAGGTATTGGAAATATTACTTTAAGAAAGCCTGCAACAATAAGTGAAGCTGAATTATTAAAAATGATTGATGATTTAAATGCAGATGATACTGTTGATGGAATCTTAGTTCAACTTCCACTTCCTAAGCATATTAATTCATCTAAGGTTATAAATAGAATAAATCCTTCAAAGGATGTTGATGGCTTTCATCCTCAAAATGTTGCATCTTTATATTTAAAAGAAGATGGTATTATTCCTTGTACACCAAAAGGAATTGTTGAGGTTTTAGATTCTAAAAATATTCAAATTGAAGGTAAGAGAGTAGTAGTTATTGGAAGATCAAATATTGTTGGTCAGCCTGTAGCTAAATTATTACTTGATAGAAATGCAACTGTTACAATTGCTCATTCAAAAACAGCTGATTTAGCAAGCGTTACAAAAGAAGCTGATATTTTAATTGCTGCTGTTGGAAAACCTCTTTTCGTAAAGGAAAATATGGTAAAAGATGGTGCTGTTGTAATTGATGTTGGTGTAAATAGAAATAATGAAACTGGAAAGCTTTGTGGAGATGTTGATTTTGATAATGTTGAACCAAAAGCATCATATATTACTAAGGTTCCAGGAGGAATTGGTCCAATGACAATTACTTGTCTTTTGGAAAATACAATCGAATGCTTTATTAAGCATAGAAAGGATTAAAAATGATTGAAAGATATTCAAGAAAAATAATGCGTGATATTTGGACTGAAGAAAATAAATTTAACGCATATTTAAAAGTAGAAATTTCTAATGCTAAAGCTTGGAGTGAACTTGGTATTGTACCAAAAGAGGATTTACCTAAGCTTGATAAAGCAACATTTACTGTTGATAGAATTAAAGAAATCGAAGAAGTAACTAAACATGATGTTGTAGCATTTACTAGATGTGTTGGAGAATCACTTGGTGATGAGAAAAAATGGATTCACTATGGTTTAACTTCAACAGATGTTGTTGATACAGCAAATGGTTATTTATTAAAAGAAGCAAATAACATCTTAAGAGATGATATTCATCAAATTATGGATGTTATTAAAAGAAGAGCTTTAGAATTTAAAATGACACCATGCATTGGTAGAACTCATGGTATGCATGCTGATATTACATCTTTTGGCTTAAAATGGGCATTATGGTATTCAGATATGACTCGTTGTTTAGAAAGATTTGAATATGCATGCAAAGAAGTTGAAGTAGGAAAGCTATCTGGTGCTGTTGGTAATTTTGCTAATATTCCACCTCAAATTGAAGAATATGTTTGTAAGGATTTAGGAATTGATTATGCTAAAATTTCAACTCAGGTTTTACAACGTGATCGTCATGCACATTATATGAGTGCTTTAGCTTTAATTGCATCAGAGCTTGAAAAGATGGCTTTAGAGGTAAGAAATCTATCTCGTCAAGAGGTTAAGGAAACAGAAGAATTCTTTAATAAAGGACAAAAGGGTTCATCAGCAATGCCTCATAAGAGAAACCCTATTTCATCTGAAAATATTTGTGGATGTGCTAGAGTTATGAGAGGCTATATGGATACATTCTTTGAAAATATAGCTTTATGGCATGAAAGAGATATATCTCATTCAGCAACTGAAAGAATTATTTTACCAGATGCTACTGAATTATTAGATTATATGCTAAATAGATTTAAAGGAATTTTAGATAAATTAACTGTTTTCCCTGAAAAGATGATTGAAGATATTAATTTAACTCATGGTGTAATTTTTGCCCAAAGAGTTTTATATAAATTAATTGAAAAAGGCTTTGTAAGAGAAAAAGCATATGATACAGTTCAACCTATCGCAATGAAGGCATTAGAAACAAAAACACATTATAAAGATTTATTAAAACAAGATCCTACAATTACATCTGTTTTAACAAATGAAGAAATTGATTCATGCTTTACATTAGATTATTATTTAGTTAATGTAGATTATATCTATAATAGATTAGGTTTAAAATAAGGAGGTCCTTATGCAAAACGAAAAAGTATTAGTATTAGATTTTGGAGGACAATACAATCAATTAATTGCAAGACGTGTAAGAGAATGCAATGTATATTGTGAAGTTCATCCATATAATATGCCACTTGATAAAATTAAAGAATTTAATCCAAAGGGCATCATTTTTACAGGTGGACCTAATTCAGTATTTGGTGAAGATGCACCACTTGTAGATAAAAGCTTATTTGAATTAGGAATTCCAGTTTTAGGAATTTGTTATGGCTGTCAAACAATTGCTCACCTATTAGGTGGAGAGGTTAAGACAGCTCCAACAAGTGAATATGGAAAAATTATTATTGATGTAGATAATAATTCTAAAGTATTCAAAGATGTTAAGAAAAATACTCAAGTATGGATGAGCCATACTGATTATGTATCTAAAGTACCAGCAGGCTTTAAAATTACTGCATCTTCTAAAAATTGTCCTGTTGCCGCAATGGAAAATGAATCTAAAAAGATTTATGCATTCCAATACCATCCAGAGGTTATGCATACTGAAGAAGGTATGAAAATGTTAAAATCTTTCGTAATTGATGTTTGTGGTTGCTCTGGCGATTGGAAGATGGCTGATTTTGCTAAAACAACAATTGAAGCATTAAAACAAAAAATCGGAAATGGTAAAGTATTATGTGCCTTATCTGGTGGTGTAGATTCAAGCGTTGCTGCTGTTTTACTTTCAAAAGCAATTGGTACACAACTTACTTGTGTATTTGTAGACCATGGCTTATTAAGAAAAAATGAAGGTGATGAGGTTGAAGCTGTATTTGGACCTAAAGGACCATATAAGCTTAATTTCATTAGAGTAAATGCTCAAGAAAGATTTTATGAAAAATTAAAGGGTGTTACTGAGCCTGAACAAAAAAGAAAAATTATTGGTGCTGAATTTATTAGAGTATTTGAAGAAGAAGCTAAAAAAATTGGTGCTGTTGATTTCTTAGTTCAAGGTACAATCTATCCTGATGTAATTGAATCAGGCTTAGGTAAATCAGCAACAATTAAATCACATCATAATGTAGGTGGACTACCTTCAGTTGTTAATTTTAAAGAAATAGTTGAGCCTTTAAGATTATTATTCAAAGATGAAGTAAGACGTGTAGGTTTAGAATTAGGTATTCCTGATTATTTAGTATATCGTCAACCATTCCCAGGCCCAGGCTTAGGAATTAGAATCATTGGCGAAGTAACAGCTGAAAAGGTTAAAATTGTTCAAGAAGCAGATGCAATCTATCGTGAAGAAATTGCAAAAGCTGGTGTTGATAAATCATGTAATTTAGGTCAATATTTTGCAGCATTAACAAATATGCAATCTGTTGGTGTAATGGGTGATTTTAGAACATATGATTATGCAATAGCATTACGTGCTGTTCAAACATCTGATTTCATGACAGCTGACTGGGCAAGAATTCC
>JAEEGL014048612.1_pt1 | contig 20890 bp, 19 predicted proteins | sample 9134231 | NCBI WGS metagenome assembly JAEEGL01 (sample SAMN16246548, study PRJNA631951) | gut metagenome | biome: gut microbiome; feature: rumen; material: fiber-attached | host: Bos | place: Iran: Karaj | collected 2018-10
ATCACCTGGCTGACAGTCCAAAACTTCACATAGTTTTGCGAGAGTCGACACTTTAACAGCTTTCGCTTTTCCCGTCTTAAGTATGGACATATTCGCCAGAGTAATTCCTACTCTATCCGCCAGTTCGGATACACTCATCTTCCTTTTGGCGAGCATGACATCGATATTGAAGATAATCCTGCCTTCCATTGCTCACCTCCTAGATCGTCAGATCGCTTTGTTCCTGCAGATCAGCAGCCTTCTTTACAAGATGCGAAAGTGCTGCGGCAGCGACACAGATAGAAATACCAGCGAAATCCACCAGAAGAGAATACAACACAATACCGGGATGATTCATTCCGGAAAACCAAAGAACTAGATTACCCAGAAAAAAATAACATACATCTCCTGCAGCAAGCCATGCGATCCACTTCAGCAAAGAAGCATTTTCCAGAGAGAATGAACGATCCTTACCGATGTTACCCGCAATTCTCCAACCGAGATACAGGGCAATATAACACGGTACAGCGGTTCCCCATAAAAATACTAGCCACGGCCAATAGCAGTATGAGAATTCGGGGTACATTCTGGCCATCATTCCTCCATACGATGGGATGATCAGGAAGTATACGAAGAGTCCGCAGATTGCGATTCCAAGAATCACAATCTTAAGCCATTTAGATAATGTTTTTTGTTCCATTTCGACCTCCGAAATCGTTGATGTCCTAAGTATAGTCTCATGAAATAACGTCTGTCAATAATTATTTATCGTTTTTCGATAAATATCTGTTCCAATAAAGCCCGATCCAAATGGACCGGGCTTTAACGAACAAGCGGAGCATCACCAGTTTGTAGAGAAAGACTGTTTTTCAATGATTGCTCTTGCAGCATCATGGAGAGTTTCAGCATATGCCTCACGAATGGTCAGGCCCATATCCTGTCCGTCTACGGAGATCTTCAAAACTCTGTTACCAATTTCAAACAGTTCAACTGTCCGCACCGACCCGTCCTTCATCTTGAACCTTATTGCAGCGACAGTCTTGCCCGGAGAGTCAGAGGATTCATTATAGGAGTTCACGGAACAAGCGAGTTCATAGAAACGTTCAAAATCCGAGCCGTTCAGTTCTGTACCCTGACTGTATCCAGCACCATCTGCGATCTCAAACTGAAAATGATCGCCGTATGCCTCAATCTCAAGCGTCGTAACATCATTCATTGGAGGTGCCAACAGATATCCCGAAAGCATTGTTCTCGGCTGAACATCCAGCCAGGTCACAAGATAATCCGCAATATTCCAGATTACATCTACACCTTCCTTGATCGCGTAATAATCTCCATTCGGCGCTCTGGAAAGATGAATGACAGCTACATCATCCCTGTAGGAAAGAACAAGTTCCGTCTCAGGCTGGACCAATCCGCACTCAGCGATCTGTTCCTCGGTAGGATGATAAACCTTAACTGACGAGGCACAGAACTGCATTACTCGGCTGAACGTCTCCATCGCTTTCGACGCCTGAACATAACCGTCCACCGGAGCAGTCTGATGATACCTGAAACTGTTTCCAGCACCGTCCACATAAGCAGGACTCAACTGTTCAAGACGATAACGGGTACCGTCACGGGTCGTATATTCAAGCCAGTCCGCAGTATCTGTTTCGTCATTTCCCGCACGCGGACTTTCGGTCTTTGGTGCTAACAGTTTATTCACCAGGCCATAAGCATCAGAAAGAAGCGGAAGAAATTTGGACATTCGGGCAGTATATACCGTATCCGGAGCATCCGAGACGGTGAAATAAATATAGTTCTCACTCGGTGCTTTTGAGCCGATCGTAACTGTGTAAGAATTACCGTCTTTCAAAGTAACTTCCGCAGTTGCCATCGGAACATCGATCCCATAACGTTTTAAATCGGAATGAGGATATTCACTGGTGGCCTGGATTCCCGCAACGGCATCCAGCAGCGAGATATAACTGCTTTTAAGCTGGGGAAGACCATCGATAGTCTCACACCGGTATCCGATGTCACTGTCATCAGCCACAACATAATAATCACCTTTTTCGTTGACAACATGAACGGATGCTATATCTTCCACCGTATTGGTGAGGACGGTAATGGTATCATCCAGATCAGGGTCCGTCGTCGTGTTCAGCAGATACCAGATCACGCCTCCCACGACAGCAAGCGTCGCCAAGAGGGCAATCAAAATCAAAGCTTTTTTCTTCAATTACTTATTTCTCCTGCGCAGGTATACATACGCGCCCATCGCTATGACCAGAAGCGGAACAACTGCAACAAATACGATGCCCAGAATCGCAGCTGTCCGGTTATTGATCGACATATATCCGCCGAGAATACTCTTCGGCGCGATCTCCACACTTGTCTCATTTGGCGCCAGCTGGCTCATCACGCCAACCATATACTCAGCGTTTCCAAGACTCTCAGTGGACAGCATGGAATCATTTATGAAGTAGGACGTTCCGAAGACTGCAAGCTTAGAATTCTTCTCGCCTACGCCGGAAACGTACTCATACTGCTCAGCAACGACCGCAGAATAAAGATCGCCGTCACTGCCGCTGCGGTATTTGGACGAGTCGATCAGGTCAATTGCGAGAGCTTTCTCACTGAAACTCATCAGCGGCGCAGTCCGGACGTTGGAAGAATCCGCAAAAAGCTGTTCCACCGGTCTGGTATAAGGAGAGATGCACGCTAGTCTCGCGGTCAATGCCTTAGCGCTGTATACCTCTTCCAGGTAGCCGGAAACAGCATAATAACTGCTTTCGCCGAAAGTTAAATCGGGGTTTGTTTCCCCTACTACTTCCTGCCGGACAGCAACACCGTAGTTGGAAAGGAAAGCGGAAAGGTTCGGAAGATCAGGCTGCTCGATGGAAGCAAAATACAGAATGCTTTTTCCGTATTCGCCGTCATTGCGCATGAATCGCTCAAGTTGCTGAATCTCCTCACCGGAAAAGTCCACCTTCGGAGATACGATGATCACGCACATCGTTTCAGGCTTGATCACCCCAGTCGTGGAGACAGTGGAGATCGTATAGTTGTTGAGCGTAAGGAGGTCCTTGAAGGAAGCGGCGTCATCTTCATTGTGACCGTTAGTGAACGCAATGTCGTACTCCTCTCCGGAAGTCATGCTTAATAAACGCGAAGCAATGACCGCTTCAGCCTTAGAACCACTGATAGAAGTGCCGGAACTGCTGATGAAGAACAGATCTGCAAATCCGATCTCATAAAATCTGCCGGTATCCAGATTTTCCACGACAAGATCACCCTGAGAGCATTGTGCACCCGGGAAAGAAGCGGCAACCTCAGGATTTTCCAGCGGATCGACGAAACGGACAGTAATGGCCTCATTCTCCATGGCTGCCTGATCCAGAATATATACGACCTGAGCACAATACGGATTGAGCGATTCAAACGTCTCTCTTTTGGCTAATACGGTGACCCTGACAGGATCCGGTATTTCTTCAAAGACCTTTCTAGCATCCGCACTGAGTTCAAAAGCCTTTTCAGCAGTAAGATCGATAAATGCGTTTTTGCGTTCCGTAAGGAGGATTGCAACAAAGTTCACAGCAACAGCAATCAGAAGAAGCACAGCGGTAACAGCAGCGCCATACGCACCGATCTTGAATTTGCGCGATTTCAGAAAACTCATGATGCTCCCCCTCCTTCAACTGTAGCGGCGGCGTTCAAAAACGCGCGTCGTGAAATAGCAGAACAGGAACATGACAGTCAAGAAGAAGACAACATCCCGGAGTTTGATCACGCCAAGCGTAAAATCGTAGAAACGGTCGTTGAACGAGACAGCATACAGGAATGACTTGATGACCGGGAACTGAACCATCTCTGCAACAGTGTCCAGGATCCCGATGATGAGCAACGCGGCAAAAGTACCGATTGCGGCAACAATCTGATTTTCAGTGAGGCTTGAGATAAACATCCCGATGGCGATCATCGCCCCGCCGAACATCATCATTCCGACAAACAGACCGATAGTGACGGGCCATTCCACCTTTGCAAATACGCTGACTGTGAATCCGTAAACCAGTACGATGCCGACGTTGATGGCGTAGATGCAGAGGCTGGAAAAGAATTTACCGAGGACCAATTCCCACAGTGAGATCGGCGCAGTGAGAAGCGCCTGCTCGGTTCGAAGCCTCTTGTCCTCCGAGAACAGTCTCATCGTCATCATGGGAATCAGGAAAATGGAAATGGTTCCCATGGCATTGAAAACATTTCTCAACTCAGCAGTCGCCGTATAAAGGACCGAGGTATAGAAATACCATCCTGCAAGCCCCCAGAATGCGGCAAGCAGGATATATCCGATCGGCGAACTGAAATATGCGCGGATCTCCCGGCGAAGAATCGTACCCATGTTATGCTTCCTCCTTCGCAATAAGATCCAGGAAAATCTCTTCCAGTGTCATTTCAGCAAAACGAAGCCCGATCACACCATACCCCGCCTCCACCAACGCTTTGGCAATGGAAGGACGGAGATCGGAACGTGATTCAGGAGTAACGCGGAATTCCAGTGCAGATTCCTCTTTAAGTCCGTTGAAAACGACTTCTTTCACACCTTCAAGCCCGTTCAGCACTTTCTCAGCGCCCTCCCTGTCACCCAGCACACGAACATGGACAGACGCGTCACCGGAAAGGTTCTTGGAAAGATTCTCCGGGGAGTCGTCCGCGATCAGTTTACCGTGATCGATGACGAGTACGCGGTCGCATACTGCCTCGACCTCAGAAAGAATATGTGAAGAAAGGATAACCGTACATTTCGCTCCAAGATCCTTGATCAGCGAGCGGATCTCGATGATCTGCTGAGGATCAAGACCTACCGTAGGCTCATCCAGGATCAGCAGTTCGGGACTGCCGATAAGAGCGCCGGCGAGACCGACGCGCTGGCGGTAACCTTTGGACAGGTTCCGGATCACACGTTCATAGACATCTGTGATACGGACAGCCTCGCAGATCTCCTGAATATGCTGACGCCTGGGCATCCTGCACTTCTTTAGCTCATACAGAAAATCCAGATATTCATGAACAGTCATATCCACATAAAGCGGCGGGAGTTCCGGAAGATATCCGATATGTTTCTTCGCCTCTTTCGGCTGATCCAGAATATCGAAACCGGCAACACTGATCGTTCCCTCTGTTGCCGAAAGATAACCTGTGATCATATTCATTGTTGTGGATTTGCCGGCGCCGTTAGGCCCCAGGAATCCTACGACCTCACCCTGATCGATCTGGAATGACAGATCGTTCACGGCAAGTTTGTCACCATATCTTTTAGTGACGTGATTCACTTCAACAAGCATGGTTGAAAGGTCTCTCCTCGCATAATGATACGCATAACATTATAAAGGGGAAAAACGATTAAAACAATGACACCATAGTGACAGTTTGGTGAAAAAAACAGGGCCGAAGCCCTGTTTACATCAATTATTGCGGTCTTCCGGAACGATCTCATATCGCTCATAACGAGGCCAGAGTTTCCTGTCCACAGAAGCCTGAAGCATAAGCCCTTCCGGCACCCAGTGCTCACTGATGATATTTCCTCTGTCCCTGAGCAGTGCAGCTTTGCCAACATCTTCAAAAGGCAACAGCATCATGGCACGGACCACCCGTTCAGACAAAACTCTGGATATCTCTGAGAGCAGATGATCCAGCCCTTCACCTGTTTTCGCTGATACTTTTATCCCCGGAAGCGCATCTTCCGTATCGATACAATCGATCTTATTGAAAACAGTCAGTTTAGGAGTATCCCCGCATTCAAGGTCTCCAAGGACCTGTTCCGTAATTTTCAGCTGCTCATGCCAGTCTGCGGATGATGCATCAGCAACCTGCAGGATCAGATCCGCATATTTCGCTTCCGCCAGAGTAGACTTGAACGCCTCCACAAGATGATGAGGAAGTCTGCTCACAAACCCGACAGTATCGATAAGGATGACGTTCTGCATATTTGCCACTGGGAGACGTCTGGCGGTAGGATCCAATGTGGCAAAAAGTTTGTCTTCAGCAAGAATATCTGAACCGGTTAAGGCGTTGAGAAGAGAAGATTTCCCGACATTTGTATAGCCTACCAGAGCTACGATGGGTATACCGTTTCTTTGTCTTGCCCTCCGCGTGACTTCCCTTCTGTTTTCCATTTCTTCCAGTTTTCCAGACAACGAACGGATCCTGGATCGTATATGACGTCGGTCAGATTCCAGTTTTGTTTCGCCAGGACCTCTTGTTCCGATGCCTCCTCCCTGCTGGGAGAGTCCCACCCCGCCTCCGATCAGACGCGGGAGGCGATATCTCAACTGCGCCAGTTCCACCTGAAGTTTTCCTTCAGCTGTAGTAGCATGCCGAGCGAAGATATCAAGAATCAGGGTAGTCCTGTCAATGACGGGAACATCGAAAAACTGTTCCAGATTCCTGGTCTGAACGCCGGAAAGGTCATCATCCACAACGACCAAAGTCGCCCCGATCTCTTCAATAAGATCACGAACCTGTTCCGCTTTTCCCGAACCGATATATGTTGCCGGAATGCGTTTCGTCATGTTCTGGATGACAACAGCACCGACTTCAACATCGTCGGTATCACATAGTGCTTTCAGTTCTTCTAAAGAGTGCTCACAATCCCACTCACCAATATCGGCAGCAACAAGCACAGCAATGTCTTTTTTCAATTCCAAGTATTATCCCTCATTCCTCGAGTACAAGCTTTACCGCACCAATAGCAATACAGTCATTATACAGAAAAGAAAAAATAAAACGAAGTAACTACAGGTTTGATCGAACAGGAAAACAGTAAGTGAAACAAAAAATAGCCGGTGACATATGTCACCGGTCACCACTAATAGTTCATACCGAAATTACTTTGGCTTTTGAACTTCTCCGCTTGTAAGGATCACGTCGTCCTCGATAACTTCAATCTCCATAACAGGTCTTTCATATTTATCCATACTGAAAACTACCTCCTAAACATCAAAACCATCATTCGAGATAATATAATTCTAAAGATTAAATCTCAAATGCACATTAACAGATGCCATCAAGAAACCGTCGGTTTCGGATCACCGCTCGTCAGAATAACATCCTCTTCAATGATTTCAATCTCCATGACCGGTCTTTCATATTTATCCATTACAAGCGCCCCCCTTTTCTATAAAAATAACATAACCGAAATTAAAAAACAAACATAAAGATCGAATGATTTTATCCAAACAGTCTGAGCAGCACCCCTTTCCCGACTTTCATAGCGCCTTTGGGGCAGAATTCCTGACAGCAGAAACAATGAATGCATCGATTCCTATCGATCTTCGGTTTACCGTCTTTCATTGAAATCACCTTAGCCGGACAGACAGTTGCGCATTTTCCGCAGCCAATGCATTCCTCAGCGTTAAGTTTGGGGAAAGGGGTAAAAATCCTGCCGGCAAAAAAATCCGCAGTTTTCCCAATGACTCCGTCGCCGAGGATATGGAAAAACACATTAGACTGAGCCGTAACAGTCTTAAAGTCACGGACACGGAAATCGTCGACATGCCCATATATGTTCAGTTCAGAAACATTACCGGGAACAAGCCTTCTTCCGATTGCAGACCTGAGGGTTGGTATACCATCAGGTTTCATACCAATCAAATCAGCGCAAACAAGATCCATCGCATGACCGCTTCGTGAAGCCAGGATACATCCGATTTCCCTCGGATCTCCCATCGTTGGACCGTTTCCCTCCATCCCAATCACAGCATCGCATACACATAGGACAGGTGCAAAGTATTCATACAGATCAACAAGCATATCCGCGAAATCGTCCGCTTTAGGGAACCGGTAATGGAACTCGGGTTTTGAAGTACCTGGAATCACACCGAAAAAGTTTTTCACCGCGTTGGACATCCCCATCATTCCGTGTGTCTTTAATTTACAGACGTCAATGATGACATCCGCATTATTCAGCCATCCGGTGCATGGAAAGTCTTTTGCCTTTATAGCATTCGGATCCTGTACCTGAATCACGGAATAATCATCATTCAGGATACCGCCGAAAGACTCCGTCCGACGCATTCCGGTCATATCATAAACTACTCTAACATAAGGTGCGCTGAATATCCCGCCCGGACTATCTCCTATGATCGGAAGCGCACCACGCTCCTTAATTAGGCGAACAAGCGCACATACTACCTCCGGGTGGACAGTGGAAGCGGCTTCAGGCTTCTGTCCGCGGACCAGATTCACTTTTAACGCAACACGCATCCCTGCTCGGATCACAGAAAAACCGTCAACCTTTTCAATGGCTTCCCTGAGTGTGTTTTCTACTTCCTGTTCTCGATATTGTCTGCATTCGACGATTGAAACATCATATGCCATATTATGTCCCTCATCTTACGACCTATGAGTACAATAATAAAACAGGACGGACCGAATACGTAGTCCGTCCTGTGAATCAATCTTATATTTCTTTATATCTGCCTGCAAGACGGAGAAATGCTCCTACATAGACCATGGACCAGTTGATGGTTTCTCCGACTTCAGTAAGATCCTCATCATTCATAAGTTGTTCGCCCGGTTTTCGGCTGAGAAGAAAATGACTCAGATCATAATAACTGCGCCAAATCTCCCCTTTGCCGGTCAACTCGCACACACTATCCCTCATGGCATAAAGCATTGAGACAGATTGACTCTCCGAATTAATCGATGTAAACGTGTGATGCCGAAAACCTTTCCTTCTGAGAGGAAGCGTGGAAAGAAAATCGCTTAATTGAACAGTTGCATCAGAGGCCTCCCAAGGTTCAGACCATTTTCTGCACGTTCCCCCGATGGATTGAATTTTGACAAGATCGCCCTCCGCAGCCGGAACGATGTTGATTCCCATTTGCTCGGCAAAATTGGCAGCTTCTTCTGCGATCTGAAGCGCTTTGAATTCTGAATCCGTATGTAGCACGCAGCTGCTACAGGTATTGCTTTCATTCCCGGGAAAAGACTGCTCCAGTAAAACGAGATTCACATCATTTCCCCGGATCGTTTTTTCAAGCTGACCAGTTCTTGGAATACATCGTCCAAGAAAGCCCTCTTCCTCAGGCAAAAAACAGACTTGCACCCTGAACGGCTCACTCCCACTGAGTTCTTTGCAGATACTGAGTGAATAAAGAATACATACAGCCGGTCCTGCATAATATTTTTCATCGGCTCCGTCTCTCTCATCATCCATATCCCTTTTACCCAGATGGATATTGATGACAAGGGTTTTTTCTCCTTCACCGGTCTCGCATATGCCATAACTTCCGTCACCAGACTCCGCCGTTCTGAAACCCAGGTTCTTACCAAGCCCGAGGCAGAATCTAAGCGCCTGTCGAAAAAAACCTTTCCCCTGAAGTGAAGAAAGCTTCCTGATGTTTTGAGCCATGACCCGGCTTTTCTCAACGACCGCTGCACGTACAACTTCTGAACTGATGCACGCACTGACGCACAGCATAAACCCTTTATCCTCCTAACGATTTTACTACTTTAATTATACGAGTCCGTATCACACTCATTCAATTTTATTTTTGAGAAAAACATACCAAAAAACTGTGAATTATCAACAGTTTTCCGATGATTTCACACTTTCGCTCTTCAGATGTTATAATTCCAATGTCTGATTACTTCGCAGAGGATTTTCTCATGGGAAAAAGTTATGCAATCAGTGATATTCACGCTCATATGGAACCGTTTGGCCAATTTCTTGATCAGATCGGTCCCGACGACAAAGTCTATGTAATCGGCGACGTCGTCGATAAGGGGCCGGACGGGCTTGATGTCCTGTTCCGGATCCTCGATGACCCCCGATGTATTCTGATCATCGGGAACCACGATCTCATGTTTCTTGAGCAGATCAATTGCAGACGCCGCAGTCTCTATGACAGGGAAGCAATCGAACTCTCAGAGATCTGGCAGATCAGAAACGGAGGAAATGTCACCTGGGCAGCCTTCAAGCGTCTTCGACTTCAGGACCAGGACCGGATCTTCAATGCCCTCTCGGATGCCGCCGTACAGCGGACGATACGGATCAACGGTCAGAACATCGTCCTCGTACACGCTTGTCCTCAGGGACCAGAGGGCAATGTGTTCCTGAGGGATCTCCCTATGATCGGAGAACATTATGACTGGCGTTCCGGATGGGTATGGGATCGGGAGCCGCGTCATCTCCCAGATTCCGTCGTGGTCACCGGACACACGCCGGTTCAGAGTTTCGGTTACTTCGGAGAAGCGGAAATCTATCGTGACGGGGATTGGATCGATATCGACTGCGGTCTGGCTATCCAGATGCCGGGAGTCAGCAGAATGGCAGTTCTCTGTCTGGATGATTTCAGCGCAAGCTACTACGAGATCACAAGATAGCTTATTCTGTTCCATTGATTTCCGGAATGCTATAATAGTATGGTAAACGTCAGAATCCGGCAGCAGCCGTATGTTATGGAGCTCAGATATGTACTGTTCAAAATGCGGAACACTCGCAAAAGATGGTGACTATTACTGCAGGAAATGCGGGGCAGTCGTTGATCATGATGGTCTGGATCAGGTAACCTCTTTCCCGCCTGTTCGGAGAGACTCTTATTCTATACATGCTGAAACGGATAATCCCGTACCAGGAGACGAAAGCAGGAACTGGATGTCCTGGCTCAGTCTGCTTCTCAGTATTGCCGGCCTTCTTCTGTTTTTCACCGTGCTTCCCGGTTTCTTTGCAGGCATGCTTGGCATTTTTTTCGGGATCTATGCGCGTAAGAGCCAAAAGAAGAAGACAGCTGCTGCGGGACTCATCATCAGCATCATCGCAGTTACCTGTTCTGTTGCAACCGGAATACTGATCATCTACTATATGCGATCGTTCGCTGCCGATCCCACTGCAATCTTGTACGGTATAGAAAGAATATTCGACCTTCCATATCTTTTCTGATTCTCAGGAGGAAATAACGATGAGCAAATACAATTTTGATGAGATTATTGAACGCAGAGGATCCTGTTCTTCCAAATGGGAATCCGCTCCGGGCGGAGGAAGACTGCCCGATGACATCATTCCGATGTGGGTAGCTGACATGGATTTTGCATGCGCGCCACCAATCATTGAAGCAGTTCATGCTGCTGCTGACCAGAGGATCTTCGGTTATTCTCATTTCCCGGATGATTATTTCACGACCGTTTCGGATTTCCAGAAGCGGCGCCATAATTTCATCGTTTCCACTGATGAAATCATATACACAGAGGGCGTCGTCCCTGCCCTTTCATTTGCTGTACAGGCATTGTCCGAACCGGATGACGCAGTCATTATCCAGCCACCGGTTTATTATCCTTTCTTCAATGTTGCCCGCGCTAAAGGCCGCACCCTGTTGGAAAACAGGCTGATCAACGACAACGGTTATTATACGATCGATTTTGATAATCTGGAAGAACTGGCTGCCGATCCGCGTTCCAAGATCCTGCTGATCTGCAGTCCTCATAATCCTGTCGGCCGTGTATGGAAGCCGGATGAGCTGATCCGGATGCAGGAGATCTGCCAGAAACACGGGCTGATCCTGCTTTGCGATGAGATCCATAATGATCTTATCCGCAGCGGTTATCAACATCATTCAGTTATGGAGCTTTTCCCTGACGCGGATAATGTTGTTTGCTGCACCGCTCCCAGTAAGACTTTCAATATCGCAGGTCTCGGTGCCTCTCACATGTTTACTCACAATAAGGAATTCCTTGAAAAGATCCGCGCTGTCGTCGGCTACACATCTTCCAACCCGCTTACCTCCGCTGCTTCTCAGGCAGCTCTTAGCGGAGAATGTGATGAATGGATTGATGAAATGAACGCATATCAGGACATGGTGTTCTCGCGATTCTATGATCTCGTCGCAGAGAACTTCCCAAAAGCAGTGGCAACAATAGCGGAAGGAACATATCTAGCCTGGGTCGATGTCTCCGCATATACCACAGACACCAAAGCGCTTGAAAAGAAAATCCTTGACGAATGCCATGTTTATCTGGAAGCCGGAGACGCTTTCGGCGGACCCGGATTCCTCCGTGTGAATTTGGGATGTCCTGTTTCTTATCTGGAAGAGGCAGTACGCCGTGTCGCCGCTCTGCTCTGAAACGGTTCCTCTTCTTACTATTTGCTTACTTAATCAGCGCCGGCCATAACCGGGCCGGCGTTTTTAATCGGAGAACGGAATATGACATTAAACGATATTCGTCCCGGAGAAAGCGCAGTTGTCCTCACAGTCGGAGGAGAAGGCGCACTTCGCCAGCATTTCCTTGATATGGGAGTGATTCCCGGAGCTGAGGTCACAGTAGAAAAACTCGCACCTCTCGGCGATCCGATGGAGCTTCGCATCCATAACTATGAGCTTACTCTTCGTATTGCTGAAGCGCAGCAGATCGGCGTAAAAGCCATCGAAAAATCTTCCGAAGGCCGTAACAAACCGGACAAACAGAGAAAAGAATCAGAACACCCCGGCCTCGGAGAGGGCGGCCGCTTTCATCCGAAAGGAACAGGTACACCTCTTCCGGAAACAGAAAAGCTGACTTTCGCGCTTGTCGGAAACCAAAACAGCGGAAAGACTACGCTCTTCAATCAGCTAACCGGCTCCAATCAGCATGTTGGAAACTTTCCAGGCGTGACAGTAGACCGGAAGGACGGGGCAATCCGCGGAATGCCGAATACCCTCATCACAGACCTTCCCGGGATCTATTCCATGTCACCGTATTCCAGCGAAGAACTCGTATCCCGCGACTTCGTACTGAATGAACATCCGAAAGCGATCATCAATATCGTCGACGCCAGCAACATCCAGCGCAATCTGTACCTTACGATGCAGTTGCTTGAGATGGGTGTTCCGATGGTCGTTGCCCTGAACATGATCGATGAGGTAAACAATAACGGAGGCTCCATCGACATCAACAGGATGGAATCCATGCTCGGTGTTCCTGTCGTACCCATCGCAGCTGTAAAAAACCAGGGTGTTGACGAACTTGTCGAACACGCTGAACATATCGCCAGATATCAGGAAAAACCACTCCGTCAGGACTTCTGTGATGAAACGGACCATGGCGGCGCTGTCCACCGTTGTCTGCATGCAGTGATCCATCTGATTCAGGACCACGCTCAGCGGGCAGGTCTTCCGGTCAGATTCGCTGCCAGTAAAATTATAGAAGGCGACGCAAATATCCTTGAGAAACTGGATCTGGATCAGAACGAGGTCGAGATGCTGGAGCATATCGTACTCCAGATGGAAAAGGAACGCGAACTTGATCGCAGCGCGGCGATAGCGGATATGAGATTCTCCTTCATTGACCGTGTATGCGACGAATGTGTCGTCATGCCGAACGAAAGCAAGGAACATATCCGAAGCCGGAAACTGGACAAGATCCTCACTGGCAAATTCACAGCCATCCCAGTTTTTATCCTGATCATGGGCACAGTATTCTATCTGACTTTCAACGTGATCGGTGCCTGGCTCCAGGATTTGCTTGCAGTTTTCATTGAAAGTCAGACTGCCGCTGTCGACTCTCTTCTCACACGTTTCGGCGTCAACCCGGTCCTCCATAGTCTCATTGTCAATGGAATTTTCGAGGGCGTTGGAAGTGTCCTGAGCTTTCTGCCTATCATTGTGACGCTGTTCTTTTTCCTTTCCATGCTGGAAGACAGCGGATATATCGTCCGCGTCGCCTTTGTTATGGATAAACTTCTCCGTAAGATCGGCCTGTCCGGAAGAAGTATCGTACCAATGCTTATTGGTTTCGGGTGCACGGTTCCCGCTGTCATGTCCACCCGTACGCTGCCAAGCGAACGAGACCGCAGGATGACGATCCTTCTGACTCCCTTTATGAGCTGTTCCGCGAAAGTGCCGATCTACGCCTTCTTCGCGAATGCCTTCTTCCCCGATAAGGGCTGGCTTGTCATGACCGGTCTTTATTTCCTTGGTATCGTGATAGGCATCCTCATGGCGCTCCTGCTTAAAAACACGGTGTTTTCCGGTGAAGCCATCCCCTTCGTCATGGAATTGCCCAATTACAGACTGCCGAGCGCCAAGAGCGTTGCCTTGCTGCTTTGGGAAAAATCCAAGGACTTTCTCCAGCGGGCATTCTCCGTCATCCTCATCACGACCATCATCATCTGGTTTCTCCAGAGTTTCAATCTGCACTTCAATCCCATTTCCGATTCGCATGACAGTATTCTGGCCGCTGTGTCAGGTCTTCTTGTGCCAATCCTCTCTCCTCTCGGCCTCGGAGACTGGCGTATCGCCACATCACTTATCAGCGGCTTCATGGCAAAAGAGAGCGTAGTCTCAATTATGGAAGTCTTATACGGGAATGCAGGCGGTGTAGCAGAATCCCTGTCCCCTCTCTCCGCTGTCACTCTGCTTGTTTTCAGTCTGCTTTATACGCCTTGTGTCGCAGCAATTGCTTCAATCAGACGTGAACTTGGCAGAAACTGGGCAGCAGGTGTCGTGTTATGGCAGTGTGGAATCGCATGGATCGTTGCCCTTCTTGCAAAGCTGATCTTTCAGGCAATAGGCCTTTCCTGAAAAGAGGTATACCGATGAATTCAGCTGATCTGATCGTCATATTGATCATAGCAGCAGTAGTCATTCCTGCCGTGCGTTATCTGGTTCGCCGGCGAGGCTGTTCCTGCGGTGACGACGGCTGCTCCTGTTGTGCACATCGTGAAAACTGCTCATTTCAGAATCATTCAGGAAAATGACTCTCCTGCCGGACCGGAATCATACCGCAAAAAAATGATCCGACTGACAAACAAGCCATTTCCCGTTAACTTAAAACTCGAACATAAAAAATGCGGGTGTGCCTTTCGGCACACCCGCTGATTCTTTATTTCTGGATTACATGAGTTTACGGAACATTGCCTCAAAATCCGCAAGAGAAGCTTCCCTGGGGTTACCGGGAGCACATGCATCAGCTGCAGCAGATTCGCAAAGGAAAGGAAGATCCTCTTCTTTAAGGCTCTCAAGTTTTGTCGGAATTCCGACGTCAACCGAAAGCTGCTGCACAGCATCGATCGCGGCTTTGCGGTAAGTGTCCTGATCCATTTCACTCGTATCGACACCGAATGCTTCAGCTATCTCTTTATATTTCTCGCCGGTGTATTCCTTATTGAAATCCATGACGATCGGGAGCATCATCGCGCATGCTACTCCATGAGGGGTGTCATAAACTGCACCTAGAGTATGAGCCATGGAGTGAGCGATACCCAGTCCGACGTTGGAATATGCCATCGCTGTCACGTACTGGGCAAGCGCCATTCCTTCACGGCCATCCGGATCATTGTTCACTGCCGCGCGGAGATTCTTCGCAATCAGCTTTATCGCTTCGAGATCAAGACAGTCAGACAGTGCCCATGCCGCCTTTGTCGTATACCCTTCGATTGCATGAGTAAGTGCATCCATTCCGGTAGATGCGGTAAGACCTCTGGGCATCGTGGACATCATGTCGGGGTCAACAACCGCGACATCCGGGATATCGTTAGGGTCTACGCAGACGAATTTACGTTTCTTCTCTACATCAGTGATAACATAGTTGATCGTTGACTCAGCTCCGGTTCCTCCGGTCGTAGGAACAGCGATCGTGAATACAGTCCTTTTCTTTGTCGGTGCAACGCCTTCAAGGGAGCGAACATCATAATATTCCGGGTTGTTCACGATAATACCGATACCTTTGCCGGTATCCATGGATGAACCGCCACCGATCGTGATCATAAAATCAGCTCCGGATGCCCTGAATGCGTCAACACCCTGCTGAACGTTTTCGATCGTCGGATTGGGCTTGATGTTGGAATATACTTCAAAATCAATGCCGTTTTCTTTCAGAAGATCGGTCACTTTTGCAGTGACGCCAAACCTGATCAGGTCAGGGTCAGAGCATACGAATGCTTTCTTAAATCCTTTGGAGGCAACGATACCGGGAATCTCTTTAATCGCGCCGTGTCCGTGATAAGAGGTGCCATTTAAAACGAAACGATTAACTGCCATAAACAAATCTCCTTTATCTGGTGATTTTATGAAAAAAATGATTACTCCTACCAGAAATAATATATCAAATCCTAAGTCAAGTTAACAGTCATCACATGAATATCAGAAACAGGCCGAGTCAGATACTCTGCCTGTTCTTTATCCATTATCTGTTTCTATTCTATCCGGGAAAGACTCGAAATCTCACACCAAGCCCAGTCTGCGGAATCCCTCAGCAAGGCCGTTATCAGAGACCGAAGGAACGACCAGATCGCAGCGCTGCTTCAACTGCTCACTTCCGTTGGCCATGCATACGCTGATTCCAACGGTTTCGATCATTTCCAGGTCATTCATACTGTCCCCGAAACCGATCGTGTCTTCTATAGGAATCCGGTAATAATCTGCTACCAGCCGGATACCGGTGCCCTTGTCAAAACGGCGGTTCACCAGTTCACCATTGAAACAGGATGCGCCGAACTGTTCCTGAATCACGAAAGAGAATTCCGATTCCAAAGCATTCTTCACAGGCGTCAACTGCTCGGGATCACCAAACATAAAGACCACTTTATAGATCGGCCTTCCGTCATATTCGCTCATCGGTCTGATCCCAAGGTCCGACTCGAGAGCCTTTCGCCAGCGAAGCAGTTCACTGTTTCCCCCCGTGGAAGAGAAAAGGAAATCAGCAAGCCCCTCGTCGCAGAAACTGCTGTCCTTTCCCTCAACCGTCCTGAAAACACCGTTCTCGCGGAACAGACGCATGGCTGTTTCCTGCTGTTGGGGCGTCATGGGGCAGTCGAAAAGGATCTCCTCTCCGGCAGTGACATAACCTCCGGAAGACGCAACAGCACCGTCAAATCCGTACTTCATCAGCGGTGACAGCATACCCTGATTGCGGCCGGACGCAAGAAACACAAGATGACCGTTAGTTCTTGCGGCACTTATCGCATCAAGTGCACTCTGCGGTGGTTCATTTGAACCGGGGAGAGTTAATGTCCCGTCTATATCCAGAAAAACAAGTTTTTTCCTCATGAGTCCAACTCCTTGCGGAAATCACAAAGCATCCATACAAAATCCCCGGGCATCAACGCAACCTTTTCCTTCAAAACCTTTTCTCCTGTGAAAAGATCATGGAAATTGCCAAGTTCATCGATGCTGACGATCTTTCGTTCACTGCCGAAATTGAATACGCCGATGAGTTTCTCGCCCTTATAATACCTGCCGATGCCAAGGACAGAGACATCACCAGTCTCCACGAGCCAAGTATCCGCTCCCGAATCAAACGCTCTGTGTGCAGAACGTACCTTTTCAAGCCCGCGAAGCGCCTGGAACAGTTCCCCTTCAGCAGTCGCCGGGTCATTACGATTCTCAGCGGCTTCCCAGTTCAGATTCCCGCGATGCAGCCAGCGGCTGTCGACAGCTTTATGCGGATCATCATGGTAGGAATAATCGTTTTCCTGAGCGATCTCATCACCGCTGTACAGAACCGGTATCCCGCTCATGGTAAACATGTACGCATGCAGCATTCTGTCAAGGGACAGAGCCCATTTCAGTTTGGCTCCGTCCAGTTCAAATCTAGCAGCCTCGATACCGCACAGAGAGGCGGTCGTCCCGCACAAACGGGCATCACCAAGTCTAGGATCATCGTTATAAAGCTCTCCCCTTGCAGGGCTTCCCGGCCATTTTCCTGTGAGATAATCATTGAGATATTTTTTATGGGCGACTTCCTCCTCACCAAACTGACTGAGAAAATTATAATCCAGCCCCCATCCGATATCGTCATGGCAGCGGAGATAATTGAGGAAGACATATTCCTTCGGGAGATCAAAGACCTGTTTGAGCTGATGCTGAAGCAATCTGACGTCTTTTGTCGCCACCGTGTGCCAGGTGCTCGCCATAGTCGTGACGTTGTACAGCATATGGCACTCCGGCTTATCAACTGTACCGAAGTAAGGAACTACCTTGGACGGCTCCATGACAACTTCGCCCAGAAGCAGTGTTCCGGGGCAGACAATCTCACAGACGATGCGCATCATCCTAACGAGGGTGTGGACCTGCGGCAGGTTTCTGCAACTTGTACCAAGTTCTTTCCAGATATACGGTACAGCGTCCAGACGGATGATGTCCACGCCCTGATTGCACAGATATAGCATATTATCTGTCATATCGTTGAATACAGTAGGATTGCTGTAATTGAGATCCCACTGATAAGGGTAGAACGTCGTCATGACGACTTTTCCTGCCTCGTCACACCAGGAGAAATTCCCCGGAGCAGTAGTCGGAAACACTTCCGGCACCGTTTTTTCGTATTTGTTCGGAATATCCCAGTTGTCAAAAAAGAAATAACGCGACTGCGCTTCCGCGTCGCCCTGACGCGCTTTCACTGCCCATTCATGATCTTCACTGGTATGGTTCATGACAAAATCAAGACACACAGCGATACCGTCTTTGTGACAGTCTGAAGCAAGTTCGGCAAGGTCCTCCATCGTGCCCAGTTCTTCCTGCACCTTCCGGAAATCAGCGACAGCATATCCCCCGTCACTTCTTCCTTCCGGACTCTCCAGCAAGGGCATCAGATGCAGATAGGTGACGCCGCACTCCTTGATATAGTCCAGCTTTTTCCGGACGCCCTGCAATGTGCCGGCGAATGCACTTACATACATCAGCATCCCGACAAGGTCATAGCCTTTATACCAGTCCGGGAAAGCACTTCTGCCCTCATCCAGCATTCTCAGTTCCTCAGAACGCTCGGAATAGGCTCTGTGAATCATGGAAAGGAAATATTCATACGCTTTCTCATCATGATAGAGAGAATCATACAATGCGTGCAGTTCCTCTCTATATTTCTCATACCGGGCAGCAAAAACAGGTTCCCAATCCGAATGATCCATTGCGGTTCCCCTTTCTATCTTCTGTGTCAGAACAGCTTCATGGCGCATTTCCCGACACATATAATGTTTAATTATATTGCACCGAGATAGCCATCGCAAGCACAGAAAAAAGGACCGTACAAACGGTCCTTTAACATAACTGTACTTATTCCGTCAGAAGAGACTTCAGTTTCGGAAGATCGTACGCAACCGCGGACAGCGCTTTTATGATCATCAGATTATCGCCCCCGGCCGTCAAGGAACGCAGATCGGTCTTGAAACCGATACAGCGTTTTCCCAGTCCAAGACAATAACCGAGCGCAACACATGCGCCTTCATCTGGGACCCGGCCGTCCAGCAGGAAAAGAAATACGTCGCTGGATGCCATTTCGGAAAGATCCTTTCGGAAGATATACTCTTCTTTCGGTACTCCTTCGATCATATCCGGCATCAGGGCAACGATCCCTCCGTCTCTCTGGGGCAGAAAAGTATCGCATCCCCATGAGCGGAGAATACCGTCCATCTTCAGGTTGAAATCTTTTTCTGCTTCCGAATACAAAGGCGCGGCGATATACACTTTCATCTCATTGTTCCTCTCAGAAAAAAGTAGCGACTTCTTCCTCGGGCTGTTCCGTCGGGGACAGCGATTCGACCATGAGAACCGGTCCTTTTCCTCTGTATAGACTGCTGAAGCGCATCTCAACGGTACCCTTCAGGTGTACCCATTCCCTGTTCTTCAGCAATGAAGCGCTCGGCCATCTGGCAGCCAGTGCCATATACTGGATGTCTTCAACACAGCAGGTCATAACGTGCCTGCCTATAGCGAAAGTATCCGCCTTCATCTGCTCGTCCCTGGCAACGCGTCCCGTAAACTCCAGCGTCTTTTTCTGATATTTTTCCGCATCCTCGGAGATATCCCTGTAGAACAGGGCGTAATCCCGGTCTTCGATCTTAACGACGGGAGCGTTGATATCAAACGGCAGCGGGTCTTCGATGTCATCATAATCAGTGTTTCCGTCAGGATATTCATACGCGATCTCGATCCCTCTGGCAGCACCGCGGGCGAGCTTATGAAGTTCCATCCTGTCGATACTGTCCTGATAACGGTTAAATACAACGAAATCAGCACTGGACAGCTTATCATAGACCAGACTGCGCATATTGCTGTTGTACACCATGATGGTCGTCGCATCCGCAAGCATGAACGTCTGGTACACAACCCAGTTGTCAGGCATCGCGTCGTAAATATCCTGTACGAGCCACATGCCGTTGTATTCTATCATGACACGCTCGGCACGGTACAGTCCGACAAGTTTCTCAAGAAACTCAGGAGACAGCTCCGACGCGTCGTCGATCACATGCTGATAGACGTTCTTTCCGGAAAAACGGGAAGGAACCAACTCCTCTTCCCCTTCTTCACAGACAAGAACAAGCGTACGTTCACCGGCGTTGAAACGACGGTCTTCCAGTGTTTCCTGTATGAACCGCGTCTTGCCGGCATCCAGAAACCCAAGGAACAGATATACAGGTACTTCGACGGGTTCGTTACGTTTCATCAGATATTGAACACCTCTCGTAGTTCTTTTTCATGGAGTTTAGAACCGATCACGCACAGACGACCTGTAACTTCGGCAGTACCTCTGCGTATCTCCGACTCACCGGGGACATAATCGAAATGGATCCATGTTCCATCTGCAGCCTGGAGAATTCCTTTGGCACGGAGGACAAGTCCGAAACGCTCCTCATTATCAAGAACATCAAGTGCCTTCTGCAGTTCCTCATCCGTATAAGCGCGGGACGTCTCGAAACCGACTGATTCAAAGATTTCATCTGCATCATGCCCATGATGATGGTGATGGTGGTGGTGGTGATGATGCCCGTGTTCCTCTTCGTCCTCATCCTCATCGTGATGATGGTGATGATGCTCATGTTCCTCTTCGTCCTCATCCTCATCGTGATGATGGTGATGATGCCTGTGTTCCTCTTCGTCCTCATCCTCATCGTGATGATGGTGATGATGCCTGTGTTCCTCTTCGTCCTCATCCTCATCGTGATGATGGTGATGAT